>Ga0208179_1000026_pt1 | contig 236939 bp, 232 predicted proteins | sample Malvired_Geostar_FD_184238 | JGI IMG/M metagenome (GOLD analysis project Ga0208179, IMG submission 184238) | Marine viral communities from the Global Malaspina Expedition - Malaspina viral metaG DeepMed_Geostar (SPAdes) (version 2) | ecosystem: Environmental > Aquatic > Marine > Oceanic...
GGGTCTTGCGCTTCTTGTGTTCGTATTCGGCTTCGGCAAAGGTCAGCTGGCTCATGGCATTCCCGGCAAGTGGCTGATAGAAAGTCCTGATTATGGCAAAGTCGGGGAGTTTTTCAGAGGTTCCCTAGTACTACAACAGCGCGTTGTTAAAGCGTGGCAGTTTTTCCGTACGCCTCATGCAACAACTCCCGGAGAAACGATGAAGTTGCCTCTTTGGGATCGTCCGATTCCGCAACAATGGGAGTGCCCCCCCCTCGCCCTCAACAACTCTTCCTGGACGACATTTGGCCTTGTGAGAAAAATGTAAGATTTCGGACGCCCTTTACCATTTGTTGATTGTGACCACTGCTTTTGCAGCTTATGCAATAAGTACCGGATGTTTATGTCAGATAGACTGTATCCGAGAAATAACACTGTTTTCCCGAGTACGTCGCTGCGTAGCTTGATGTCCAAAGGTGATTCAAAATCCAGTCGGTCAAAGTAACTAGATTCAGTCAGCACGATAGATTCGTCATTGTCGAAATCGCCATGGAATTTCACTATCTGTGGCAAGGAATCATGTGCTGCAGCGAGATCCGCAACGCTTGCAACCTTGCAATAGTTTTTACCCCACAGCTCGAATGACTTCTCAATCCAGCGGTCATAGTTCGTTGTATAAATCGTTGGAAAATCCAGCCCGACAATGGTCTTGTGTATTTCAGATCCTTCGAGATCGACATCATTTGAGTGCCAAGTGGTATCCATCCAACTTCTTAGCGGCCCCAAGCTTCCCTTCTTCTGATAGTAGAATTCAGCTAATGCCAGATAATCTCCACAACTATGGAAAACTTCAGCATCGAACCCCATCTCACTAGCAAGTTTGTCGATCAGACTTCCAAATGAAGGCAAACCAAGATTCATTGAGAGACCGGCACCCGCAAACAAAACGGCTTTCTTTGACCTGATAGCAGCCGCTAATTCCTGCATCTAAACCATACCTCGCTTTTTCAAAAACTCAGAAAATTGGTCCAAAGCCCGCCTTCTCATTGAGATTTCGTGCTTCTGATCGCCCATTTCCGCGAAGGTCGATGAATAGCCATCTGGAACAAACACACAATCCCACTGAAACGATCTATCACCACGCGGTTTAGGAGCCACAGTCCCTCGAATCGAGCCTTCAAAGAAAAAAACTGTTGGCCATCAATAAATCCAATAACCGTTTTGGCTTCCAGCGTGTTTTTTGAGTCTACTCCAAAGATTTCACAAAATTTGTCCGCCTGGAGGTTATCCCAGAAAATTTGAGTCAAACCACCTGGTAAGCCGTTCATATAATTGATGTATAGACCCGTATGCTCGACAAAAAGCGGGCGACCAACTTGCTTGAAGGCCTTAATCGCCTTGTCCTTGACCAAACGCTTGGAGTCTTCGGTCTGCAATTCCTCAACTTTACTAGATATTGGAACAACGGATACTCCAGCATCTTTGAGGATTACTCTAGCCTCGGCGACTTTGAATTGGTTCTGTGAGAGAAAGCGAATTTCAAGCATAGTTTGCTCTGTTATCTGTGGGGAGCACTTTAATGCCCAAAGCAGCGCGCAGCATTAGCTGTCCGCTGCCTCTGCCTCTGCCTCTGCCTCTGCCTGTTTATTTTGTACATTCGCAATACCAAACGGTATATGCACCATTGGTATATCACCAGCCTTTGATTCCAAATGACTTTTTTGGTCATCAAAGAACATGTGTGGCTTTAATTTTGATAAGATCCTATCTTTCTCCATCCCACCAAGGAAAAACATCTCATTGGCGCTGACACCCCAGTCCTCCAGGGTTGTAATGACGCGCTCATGAGCTGGTGCATTTCTAGCTGTTACGATAGCAGTAGTTAGCGCTCTTTTATAATTTCTATCTTTTTCAATTTCACGATCTTCTAGCTTTTGAAGGAAAGATAGTTTTTTGAAAAGATCTGCCAGCGGTCCAGGCTTGTGAGGTGTTTCAGAATTTGCGACCTCATATGCATGAAACTCAGGAAGGTCTCCACCCTTGAATATTGCCTCTGCTTCGTCATCAGCAATAACACCGTCAAAGTCAAATGCAATTCTTAGTTCGTCATTCTCGTCATCACTGACTGTTTTGCTAGGCAAAACCACCCCACCAGGATACCCAGCATCAATTGCATTTTGAACGTCCTCTTCATTTGCAGAAAGAAAGAGAGATGCGTTAAATGCAGGAATATATTCAAAAGGCGACTTTCCTTCCATGAAGGCTGCACGAGATATATCAAGATCATAATGTTTAATTGATCTAAAAACTCTTTTTCCTGTCGCGGCTGAATTTCTTGACAATAAAACAACCTCTACCGGCAGCTTCTCAGGAAACCTATGATTAATTTTCAAAAATCTTTTAATAAAAGGAAACGCAACGCCTTTCTCAAGAACCTTATCTAAATTTTCTTCTTGAAACTTTTTGTAGGCTTTCGGCCCTTTTTCAATAAAAACCGAATGTGACTCAGATAAATCAAATAGAGCGCTCGATGAAACTGCTACAACCAACTTCCTTTCAATTGGATATGGCATATAGCCCCCTTAAACATTGACGCCAAGATTTGCTGACATTATAGAGCTGCGAAGCGGTAAAAATTTTTTCCGACAAAAGCGCATTGTTAGCCATTACTAGAGCTTTTCAGCCAGCCCACAATGTCTTGGTAATCCTTTAGCGACATGTGCCACTCTGTTGTGTTTTGTGCAGTTACAAACTTTTTTGTGTCACGCGTGAAATAGGAGGTTGTAGCAATGACAGACTTATTGGCGCCCTCTTGGAGCTGAACGCCATACAATGCACGTGCAACTTCCACGCTGACTGGGTTTTTCTTAGCGTAGTGCTTGCATTCGATGAGGTACTTAACTGGTATTCCAAGGTCATTACGCAGTGCTATTATGTCGCGGCCACCATCTCTCGTTTTTTTGGTAAGCTCAACGGAAAATCCTTGCTTACTGAAGATATGAGCAATCAACTCCTCGAACTTTCTTGAGGCTATGCTATAAATTAAATCTGGAGATCGGGCTAGCTCAGCCAGTAGGAGATCGACACTGGTTTCTAGGTTGGTGATTATTATCTTTTTTTCAGGAAGATACAGCTCAAATTCTTCATCAAAAGAATAGATCTCTTCTTGAAAAGAAAAGTCCAAGTCTTTAAATCCTTCGATTAGTTGACCACCCTCGACTTCATTTTCGCTGTAGTTCAATGCACCGACTGGGTATTCCCAAGCACTATGGCGAATCAACACGTTATTACCACATTTTGGACACTCGCATTCGAGCTCTCCCTCATAACCAACCTCAGGCCCCATTCCTCGTTCCTCGGAGCTAACCGCATCCATACAAATGTCCGAACCATCAATAGCGAGCTCGTTGGAGCATTTTTGACATTCGATGATTGCAGTGCCGCTAAGGTTCAAATCTAGACTCCTGATGGCTAACAGTTTAGTCAATTGCAGATGCGATATATCACTTTGCTGTATATCTCCGATCTAGCCTGGCCCAAGAACCCCAAAAAATTGACTACCAATCAGTGACTTGCCCTACAAGCAGAAATCACTCTCAACAGACTTTTCTTGCATCCGCTTTTCGGAAAAACAACCTTATCTCAGCTACTTACAAATTTCTGTAAGCCATATCCTACAAATTCAACGTGCGCGCGGGTGAAAAACGGGACCTTATCCCCGGCCCGCAAGGCCGGGGATAACGGCTTATCGCTGTAATTCCCCCACCTTCTCCTTCGAAAACACCCCATAAAGACTCGGCAACACCAACAACGTCAACGCCGTGGCCGACACCAGGCCGCCGACAATGACCACCGCCAATGGCCGCTGCACTTCACTGCCCACGCCCGTCGCCAACAACATGGGAATCAGCCCCAACATGGAGGTAAGCGCCGTCATCAATACCGGGCGTAGCCGCGAGACGGCACCTTCGAAGATCGCCGTCTCCAGCGCTTCGCCATCGCGCAGGCGATGATTGATGGCTTCCACCATCACCACCCCATTCAACACCGCTACCCCAAACAAAGTAATAAAGCCCACCGAACTGGGCACGGACAGGTACTGGCCGCTGATTGCCAGCGCGAGGATGCCGCCGATGAGGGCCAGGGGCACGTTGACCAGGATCAGGGCGGCCTGGGCCACGGAGCCGAAGGCGAAGTAGAGCAACAGGGCGATCAGGCCCACAGCCACGGGCACCACCATGGCCAGGCGTTGCTGGGCACGCTGCTGGTTTTCGTACTGGCCGCCGATATCCACGCTGTAGCCGGCGGGCAGGTCCACGTCAGTATCGATGGCGCTTTGAATGTCGGCTACCACGGAGCCCATATCGCGACCGGCCACGTTGGCCTGGATGACTACGCGGCGTTGCACGTCGTCGCGGCTGATCTGCGGCGGGCCGGACACCAGGGATACATCCGCCACCTCCATGAGGCGCACCCAGGCACCGTCGGCGGCTTTCAGGCGCAGGTTGCGGATGGCCTCGGCGTTGTTGCGGGCGCTTTGTTCCAGGCGCACATAGATGTCGTAGCGTTCGTTGCCGTTGATCACCTGCCCGGCGCTGCCGCCACCGAGGCCATTGCTGACCAGATCCATGACCTGATTGACGCTAAGGCCATAGCGGCTGAGGGCGTTACGATCCGGGGTGACCACCAGTTGGGCTTCCCCGGCTATCTGTTCCAGTTGCACGTCGGTGGCACCGTCCACGGCTTTCACGACCTGGGTGATGGCTTCGCCTTTTTCCTGAAGCACGGCCAGGTCCGGGCCGAACAGCTTGATGGCCAGCTGGGCTTTGACGCCGGAGAGCAGTTCGTCCACGCGCATGGCGATGGGCTGGGAAAAGTTGAGCAACAGGCCCGGATGCACGTCGAGCTTTTGCTGAATTTTTTCCTGCAACTCGAGACGACTGCTGGCGCTTTCCCATTCACTCACCGGCTTGAGGCCGATGTAGATTTCCACGTTGCTCACCGGCTCCGGATCGCCGCCGATTTCCGCGCGCCCTACCCGGCTGAGTGCATAGGTGACTTCCGGGAAGGTCATGATTTCCTGTTCCAGTTTTTCGCCCACGGCTAACGCGGTATCGAGGCTGGAGGACGGCGCCAGGGTCACGCGCAGGGCCAGGGTGCCTTCTTCCAGTACCGGCACGAACTCGGTGCCGATAAAAGGCGTGGTGGCCAGCGCCAGGGCGAACAGCCCTACCGCGCCGCCGATGACCATTTTGCGCGCCTGCATGGCCCTGGCCAGCACGGCGCGGTAGCGGGCTTCCAGCCACTGCATCAGCCGGTTGGGTTTGTCTTCCACGCCGTGGCGGAACAGGAAGCCCGCCAGGGCCGGCACCACGATCAACGCCACCAGCACGGCGGCGGCCATGGCGAGCATGATGCTGATAGCCATGGGCACGAACATTTTCGCTTCCACCCCTTCGAAGGCGAACAGGGGCATGAACACCACCAGAATAATGCTGGCGGCGAAGAACACCGGGCGGGCCACTTCCTGGGCGGCGTCCTTCACGCGCAGGGCGATGCCGCCCGGTTGGTCGTGGCTGCCCTCTACCCGGCTCAGGTGCTTGAAGATGTTTTCCACCATCACCACGGAGCCATCCACCAGCATGCCGATGGCCACGGCCAGGCCGCCCAGGGACATGAGGTTGGCGGACATGTCCAGGCTGGCCATGACCAGTAGCGCCAGGCCAATGGACAGAGGAATGGACAACAGCACCAGGGCGGTGGCGCGGAGATTCATGAGGAACAGCGCCAGCACGATGACGATAAACACAAAGGCCAGCAGCAAGGCGGTGACCACAGTGCCCACGGCTTTTTCCACCAGATCGGCCTGGTCGTAGAACACCTGGAATTCCACCCCGTCGGGCAGGGCCTGGCGGATGCGCGCTTCGCGATCCTTGATGCCATCGATGGTGGCCTTGGTGTTGGCCCCCATGCGCTTGAGCACGATGCCCGCCACCACTTCGCCCAACGCTTCCGGTTCGCCGTTGGCAGCGCGGCGGGTCATGGTGAGCGCGCCCTGACGGATCTCGCCGCCGAATTTCACCTTTGCCACGTCACTGACGCGCACCTGGGTGCCGTCCACTTCCTTGAGGGGAATGGCAGCAATGTCGCCGAGCCCCTGCTCGCCGCTGCCCACCCAGCCCATGCCGCGGATGACCAGTTGTTCGGCCCCGCGATCCAGATACCAGCCGCCGGCGTTGCGGTTGTTGGCGGCGATGGCGTCCATGACCTGTTGCAGGGTCAGGTCGTAGGCCAGCAGGCGGGTGGGATTCACGTTCACCTGATACTGGCGCACGTCACCGCCGTAGCTGAGCACATCGGTGACGCCGCCCACCGGCATCAGCAACAGCTTCACCACCCAGTCGTTAAGACTGCGCAGTTGCATGGCATCCACCCCGGAGCCGGGTTGGGCGGTGAGCAGGTATTGATAGACCTGACCAAGCCCGGAGGTGTTGGGGCCCATTTCCGGGGTGCCCACGCCTTCGGGAATATCTTCCCGCGCCGCCTGCAGCCTTTCGAACACCAGCTGGCGGGCGAAGTAGATATCGGTGCCTTCCTCGAACACCACGGTGACGATGGACAGGCCGGTCTTGGAAATGGAGCGCACCTCGTCCACCTGGGGCAACGCGTACATCACCGCCTCGATGGGGTAGGTGATCAGCTGCTCCACTTCTTCCGCGGCCAGGCCTTCCGCTTCGGTGTTCACCTGTACCTGCACATTGGTAACGTCCGGGAAGGCATCCAGTTTCAGGTTGGGGAGTTGCCTGCCGATCACGCCGATGGTGATGACCAGTAACAGCAATACAATGAGGCGGCTGTTTACCGCCCAGTCGATTAGTTTGTTGAACATGGTGGTCTCCTGGACCTGCCGGTGTTTTTTGCTGCGGCGCTTCTGGATGTGAAGACTGGGGAGCAACGCTGGATCATTGATCTGCGTTTGGAGCCTCTCACCCTCTCCCTGTCCCTCTCCCCTCAAGGGAGAGGGGACCTTCCAGAGAGGCCGCACATGGCATCATCACCGGTGTATTAAATTAATGGTTGTGGATGTCGAAACCGGACTTGGCCATTTCACTGGCCAGAAAAAAGGCGCCGCGGGTGACCACGCGGGTGCCCGGCTCAATGCCAGTGACGATGCGACGGTTTGCCAGTTGGCCGTTGAGCTGGATTTCCACGGGCTGGTAATGGCCCGGCTCCTCTTCCACGAACAACTGCCAATCACCATCGGGGCCACGGGTCAGCGCTTCTTCCGGGACGGTGAGCGCGTTCTCGGGTGCGGCTAACGACAACGCCACATCGGCGAACATGCCCGGGTGCAACAGATGGCCCGCATTGGGAATGGCCACGCGCACGGCCAGGGTGCGGGTGACCGGGTTGAGGCGGTGGCCGGACTGGATCACCTGGCCATCCACGGTGGTGTCACCCACGATGACCCGCGCCGGGGTGCCGGTGGCGATTTGCAATCCGGGGGTGGGAGGAAGCGCGGCTTCGGCCCACAGTTCGGATTCATCCACCAGGGTGACCAGGGCACTGCCCGCGGTGAGCCACTGGCCTTGCTGGAAGGCATCTTCCAGCACCAGGCCATCGTCCGGGGCGGTGAGGGTGTAAACGCCCTTTTCACTCTTGCCCGCTTCGATGGCGGCAATGGCGTCATCATCCAGGCCGTAGCCTTTGGCGCGGGCGCGCAGGGACTGGTACTGACCCTGGGCATCCAGATAGCGCTGATTACCCACGGTGCGACGCCCCAGATTATTCACCCGCCGCCAGGCATCGGCCGCCACCTGCAAATCACTTTGCAGTTGCGCCATGGCCGGGCTGAACAGGGTGGCAATGGGCTCGCCCTTTTTCAGGTGCTGGCCCAGGGTGGCGCTGCGTGATTGCACCTGGGAATCGATGCGCACCGGCACCACCCAGGTACGGTACTGGTTGCTGATGATTTCTGCCGGGACCGTGAGGGTTTGGGTGGCGTTGGTTTGCGGTTGCAGGGTGATGACTTGCAGGTTGAGCATGGCTTGCTGGTCGGCGGTTAGCTCCAGGACTGCTTCTTCCTCATGGGTGTCTTTGGCCGCGTCGCCGTGACCATGGCTATCATGATCGGCATTGCCGTCCGGTGCCGGCTGCCGGGCATGCTGCTGTGTTTCGTTGCTTTCGTTGTGGGTATGGGCGTGGTCTTCTTCTGCCCAGACGGGGCTGGCCAGGGTTGCCAGCAGGGCAAGGGCCAGTGGGGATTGTTTGAAACGTGTTTTGGTTTTCATAAAAAATTTCCAAATTTTCCCGTAGGAGCGTCGCTCGCGGCGCGATTCCATACGTTTGTGATCGCGCCGCGAGCGACGCTCCTACGGCATTGTTAGTTAGCGAGGCTATTCAGCCAGTCATTAAGCTGGGCGCTTTGCTGGAGCCATTCGATCCAGGCCTGTTGCATGGCTTCGCGCAGGGCGATACCGGACAGGCGGGTATCCAGGCGCTGGTTGAGAGCCTGCAGGTAGCTCTGGGTGGTGAGCTCGCCCTGTTGCCAGACCCGTTCCAGCAGCGCGTCGCTGCGGGCCAGGGTGTCGCCGGTCAGTTGCTGCCAGGTTTGCCAGCGCTCACGGCGCTGCTGGTAATCGCGCAGGGCGCCGTCGAGCTGGGCGGCGATATCGGCGCGGGTTTTCTCCAGCAAGGCGCGGCGGGACTCGCTGTCGGCCAGGGCAGCCTGATAGCGATCGTTACCGGTATTGAAGATTTTCAGCGGCAGGCTGATATCCACGCCCCACAGGTTGTCGTCGCCTTCCTGGCCGACACTGAACCCCAGCGTGGGATCGGCCCGGCGCTGACGGCTCGCCAGGGTGGCGCCCTGCTCGGCCAGAGCCAGCTGCTGCTGGGCCAGACGCAGATCAAAGCTAACCGGCAGCCGTTGCGAGGTATCGGTACTGACTGCCACCGCTTGCCAATGGCGAGCCGCGGGCAGGGGCCGGCCCGGCTGGGCACTGGCTAACACCTGCCGCAACCGGGTCGCCGCCGCCGTGGCATCGCTTTCCGCTTCCGCCAGGGTCTGCTGGGCCTGGGCCAGGGACAGCCAGGCCAGTTGCGCATCCACCTGCCCCAGATCTCCGGCCTGTTCACGGCGCCGGATCAACTCACTGAGTGCGGACAGCTGCTGCTCCTGGGCGCGAGTGGCAGCCAGCCGGGCACGGGCGGCATCGAAGGCCACCAGCGCATTGAGGCTGTCCGCCAGCAAGCTGGCGCGGGCCTTGTCGGCGCGAAGTTGTGCCAGGGTGTCGCGCACCGCCACCGCATCGCGGCGGGCGCGCGCCTTGCCGGACCAGTCCAGGGTCTGGCTGAGCCCCAGGGTTCGGGTGGTTTCCGCGCTGTCTTCATAGCCGATGTTCAGCGCAGGGTTGTAGAGCGGCTGCGCCGCATCACGGTTTTCCGCCAGCCAGCGTTCCTGTTCGGCATTGATGGCACGGCTGGCGGGCAGGCTGTTGATCTGTTGTTGCAGCCAGCCGGCCCACTGGCCGGCGGGGGTGTCTGCCTGCAGCCGAGTGGCGCATAGCAGCAATAGCAGTGCGCAACCGCGCACTACGGGGGATAGACTTTCCATGGGAAAGCTCCTGATCGATTATCCGGAATCTGTCGCGCTCAGGCGCAACTCGGGCTCGGAAAGGCGATCAGGCGATGGGAGGGCGAAACGGATTATCCGCCGGCGCGTCCGGCAAGGGGGGTCGCAACGCCAGGACGGTTGCCGGCGGTGCAGGCAAACGGGCGGGGGCGCATTCCATACTGGCCATGAAGCCATGGCACTGGCAGCAGTGGTCCCCGCCGGCATCCAGCACGTCCAGCGGGACAGGGGCATCATCGAGCTGTTCCACGGCCACGTCGGCATCGTGCTCATGATGCATGGCATCAAGCACCAGCACGTGTGTGCAGATGATCAGCAGCAATGTCCAGACCAGTGCTTTCATGGTGCCTGCCGTGGGTTAGGGGAGGGTCTACTCTGCAAAGAGAGAAGACCCCGGTCAAGGCATTTAGTTTCATCCGGTCATTCACAGACGCGGCGGCAGACGGCACAGTAACGGCCCCCTTTCTGACGAGAGATATCATGAGCCGCCTGGAAGAAGTCCGTGATTCCGTTCTTGCCCACCCCCTGCACCGCGCCTGCGAACTGGAACTGCTCAGCGCCGGCGAAGGTCGCAGTGAGGTGCGTTTTACGGTCAACGAGTTCACCACCAATCCCATGGGTGCCCTGCACGGCGGCATCGTCTATGCACTGATGGACGTGGCCTGCTTCTTTGCCGTGGTGCCGTCGTTATCCGCCGACCAGCAACCGGTGACGGTGGAAACCCACAGCAGTGTGCTGCGTGCGGCCATGAAAGGGGAAACCGTGGTGATTCGCGCCCGGCTGGATCGTCTGGGCCGCACCCTGGCGGCCATGCGGGCGGAAGCCCTGGCGGTCAATGCCAGCGGCGAAGAGCGCCTGATTGCCACCGGTTCTGTGACCAAGGCGATTACCACCGTCCGTTAGCGCGCCATTCGTGAACCTTCCCGCTTTTTGCATATGGGGAAGACTCCCTGCATAACGCCTTGCAATGCCCCGGTTACCGGGGCGTTTTCCCCCTGATTTGCCGCTGTTTTGTCCATGCCGGACAAACGGCAGAACAGGCAGCATGACCGGAACCTTCCTCAACCTGCCATCAATTGTCAGCGCAGAGACCCGCGGGTATCGTCAAAGGTGACGGTCCGGCGGGCGATTCCTGCTATTTCACCCGGTTTTGCCACGCCCGGAGCTGCATGAATGAGGATAAGAATATGTATCAGGTCATGCTCGTTGATGATGAGGATTACATCCTCAAGGCCCTCAAACGGACCATCAACATGTACACCGACTGGGACGTGGAAACCTACCAGGATCCCCGGGAAGCCCTGCGCCGGGCCCGCACCACGGTTTTCGATGCGGTGATTACCGATTACATGATGCCCGAGCTGAATGGCCTGGAGTTGCTGCAGGAACTCCGTGACCTGCAGCCCGATACCATCCGCATTCTGCTCACCGGGGTCATCGATATCGAAACGGTCATGTCTGCCATCAACAAGGCCGGCGCATTCCGCTTTATTCCCAAGCCCTGGGATGACGAACAACTGCTGGGCAATATTCGCGAAGGCCTCAAGTTCCGCGATATCCTGCTGGAAAACCGCATCCTGGCGGAGACCGTTCGCGAACAACGCCAGACCCTGCGCAGTCTTGGCTACGAGGGCTAACCGCCGCTAGCCGAATACAGGACGACACGTTTCATGGAAAGCATTCTTGGCAAAGCCGATATCGGCTTCGGCATGGAAGCACAGGGCCTTTTCCTGGTGTCTTCCACCGTTATTCTTCTGATCATCATCTTCTTTCTCTACAAGACCTACCGGACGTCCATCAATGTGGAAGCCAAGTTGTCGGAGTTTGCGTCCCTGACGGATAACCGTTTCGGACGCAAGCTGCATTTGATCGAAGTGAATGCGGATGAGTACAAACTCAACAAGACCCTGCTCGGCCCCCTGGCGCGGATCATCGATGAATACTGTGTGCTGACCACGGATAACCGGGGCACCATTACCTTTGCCAACGGCAAGTTTCTGTCTCTCAGCGGTCACGCCTTTTCCCAGTTGATCGGTCAACACGAAAGCATCCATCACCCGGACAGCCAGGACAGCGGCCTGCCCATGATGCAATGCAAGCATGCGGCGTCCGGAGTCTGGAATGGGGAAGTCTGCAACCAGCGGGAAGATGGCAGCCTTTACTGGATGAACATGTTCCTGTTTCCGCTTTCCTATATTTCCGACGAGGATGACGGTTTTATCTATTTTGGTACGGACATTACCGATATCAAAACCGAGAACAATCAACTGATTCAGGAAGTGAAAGAGAAAGACCAGAAACTCAGCCATGTGGAAACCATGCTGCTGCACTCGGAAAAAATGGCGTCGCTTGGCACGATCTCCGCGGGCATCGCCCACGAGATCAACAATCCGATTGCCATGCTGTCTTCCAATCTGAACCGTTCCCGGGAATACCTGGACACCATGTCGAAGGTGATCACCGGATTGCAAAAGCGCATCAGCGCAGAAAAATTTGAGCAATTTCTGCAATCCGAGGCGGGCCTGAAGATCGAGGCAAAAAAACTGCGCTTTATCCTGGAAGACCACCCGGCGCTGATTGACGAAACCAGCGAGGGCATTGAGCGCATCAAACAAATTATCCGCGATCTGAAAAACTTCTCTCACAATCAGCCGGAACACTTCTCTCCGACCAACATCGCCACCTGCATCGCCACGTCACTGAACCTGGCCAAGCATGAACTGAAAAACCGCATTCATGTCAGCCACGCCAATCTGGAATCCCTGCCACTGATTCCCGGCTCGGAGAGTCAGCTTTCCCAGGTGTTCATGAATTTGTTCGTCAACGCGGCACAGGCCATTGAGGGTAAAGGCACCATCACCATTGCCGCGGACTGTGATGACGCGTGGTGCACACTGACGGTTACCGATGACGGACCCGGGATTCCGGGCGAGCATCTGGAACAGATCTTCGAACCTTTCTACACCACCAAGCCCATCGGCAAGGGGACCGGGCTCGGCCTGTCGATCTGTCATGACATCATTCGCCACCATGGCGGCATCATGACTGTGGAAAGCACACCTGGCACGGGCACTACCTTCATCATCAAGCTGCCGTTGAAGCAGTCTGACAACGTCCATGCCGCCTGATTATGTGTACACCCTCACCACACCGGAAGGCGTTCAACAACGCATTCCCATCGAGCTTGTCGATGATGCCATCGCCATCCCCGACCGTTTCTCGCCGCCGGCCTGGGCAGCGCTGACTTATCATCAGTGCAGCCACTGCCCGTTGAACAAGGAGACACATCGCTACTGCCCCATCGCCCTCAATCTGGCTTTTCTGTTGCCGGAATCCGCGCTGGGTGACTCGTTTCAGACTGTTACCGTGGAAGTGGACACCCCGCAGCGTCAGTACCGGCAGACCACCACGCTGCAGCGGGCGTTAAGTTCACTGTTCGGTTTGATCTGCGCTCTCAGTGACTGCCCCCATACCCGCTTCCTGCGGCCCATGGCCCGGTTCCATCTGCCCCTCAGCAGCGCCAGTGAAACCCTGGTGCGTTCCGCCAGCCTCTTCCTGCTGCAACAGCATATGGCGGATCGCCTGGATAGCCAGGACCCATTGGCAGAACTGAATGCACGCTATGCGGCGCTCAATGAATTGAACCGCTGCTTTACGCGGCGTCTGCGCGGCAAGCGCACCTCCGATGCCCCCATCAATGCGCTGGTGCTGCTGAATGTCACCGCACGGGAAATGCACTGGAATCTGGAAGAAGAACTGGCCAGTCTGGCGCCGCTGTTTGGCAATGACAGCGACGCCTGAGGCCTGTGAGGGATGAGGTCAGAGGCTACTGGTCGGCACCCAGGTAGCGGTTCAGTACCTTGCGCCATTCCTCGGAAGGGAGAATTTCGAGCATGGCCTGGTCGATAGGCTCACGGAGCTGGCTGCCATTGGCCACGGCAAATGCATAGCTTTCTTCCCGGACCAGCTTGGGCAACACCAGCACCTGGGAAGCCTCACGCTCGCGCAGCATGTAGCGCATTACCGGGGCATCCGATACCAAGGCATCCACCTCACCGAGCACCACCGCACGCATGGCTTTCTCCAGATTCGGATAGGTCCGGTAGTTGAGCCCTTCGCCCACCAGCCATTGCTCACCACTGGTGGCCTCCACCACGGCGGTTTCCACTCTGGGCAGATCCCCGGCCCCGGCCACCCGGGTCTGTAACTGATTAACGGTAACACTGGAGGCAATGGCGGCGGTGAAACCGGAAATGGTAATGATGCTGACAAACATCCACACTAGGCCGACGACCCGGCCACCGGCGCTGACCGGTGCCTTGTCACCATAGCCCACGGTGGTCATGGTCACTGCGGACCACCAAAAGCCGCTGCCGATCCCCTGGCCGGCGGAGCCGCCAAACTGCTCCGGGTTCTTCTTGCGCTCGAACAGCCACACCAGCAACCCCACCAGCAGCAACACCAGGCCCAGGGCCAGCACGGCGGAGAAAAACTTCCAGGAAAACAGGCCGTGCAGGGTCGCCATCCAGCCGCTGGCTTCGGTGCGGGTGGCAATGCCCAAGCCGGCGCGATACATGGGCTGGGTAAAATCCAGACGCCGCTCCCGGTCGGCGGTGACACTGATGGCACCGATGGCCACGTCCGCCTGGCCCAGTTCCACCGCCGTCAGCATTTCCGCCACGGTTTTATAGGGGCGGAAGCGATACTCATAACCCGCGTTTTTAGCAACCTGCTCCCATAGCTCCACGCTCACACCATCCCAGCGATCCCCATTCTGAAAGCTGAACGGCGGTGAGGCCTTCACGGCCACGGTGAGGGGAGCGGCACTGGCCGACGCCATCCACGCGCACAGGCACGCCATCAACAAAACACGTATTCTTATTCTCACAGAGATCCCTCCACTTCATTCACGATGCCATGCCTGACCGACTGAAATACCCTGTTGTTTTACTGCTGGCCGGCACGCTGTCTCTATCGCAGGGTAGCGGGGCCCATGGCTTTCTGCCAGACGAGATCCCCATGGCGGCGGGCACAGCACTGCGAAACCCGGCAGATTTCCCCATCGTGTCCGTGAATTTTTACAATTCCTGGACCCCAAGCCGCCTGGATATCCCGCATCAACACAGTGTGCGGTTACGCCTGACAAACCGCAGTGATGACTGGCACCTGTTTGCCCTGGGCGATGACGCGGCCCTGCGCGACCAGGCGCTGATACATAAATTAATGCCGGATCTGCGCAAGGATTACCCCAACACCCGCCTGAGTGAACCGGGCAGCACGGTGACGTTGCCGTGGCGGTTTGATCGGGAAGGAACATTCAGCCTGCGCTGTGTCAGGGCCGCGCATCAGGGGCGGAGCGAGGCGCTGACTATCGAGGTGGCACCACGATAGCCCAGTTGCGGGAAACGAGGAGCGAGGAGCGAAAACCTGACTTCGCAACTTGCAGATTTTGACTTTCGAAACTCGTTTCTCGTAACTCGCCAGCGCCGGGTTATCGCGCCGCGAGCGACGCTCCTACAGGGGATCTTTCTGAAGGATTTGAACCCTGGCTCAGTGCACCCTACCTTTTCAAAAACCGTGGGCGTTTTCGCCAAAAAAAAGCCCCGGAAGAACCGGGGCCAAGGGGAAGCCGGTGATGACCGGCATTTCATCAGCGTTCGTTGTGCCCGGCGGGGGCGTGTTCTTCCTTGACCCGGAACCAGGCGGCATAGAGGGCCGGCAGGAACAGCAGAGTCAGTGCCGTTGCCACGATCAGTCCACCCATGATCGCCACTGCCATGGGGCCGAAGAAGACACTGCGTGACAGCGGGATCATGGCCAGTACCGCAGTGAGCGCAGTCAGGACAATGGGGCGGAAACGGCGTACGGTGGATTCGATGATGGCATCCCAGGTGCTGAGTCCCTGATCCATATCCTGGCCGATCTGGTCTACCAGGATCACCGCATTCCGCATGATCATGCCCGCCAGCGCGATGGTGCCAAGCATGGCCACAAACCCGAATGGCTTCTGGAAAATCAGCAGGAAGAAGGTCACCCCGATCAGCCCCAACGGCGCAGTGATAAACACCATCAGCGACAGCGGCATGCTGCGCAGCTGCAGCATCAGCAGGGTAATCACCACCAGGATGAACAGCGGCATGCCGGCATTGACGGATTTCTGCCCGCGGGCGGATTCCTCCACGGTGCCCCCCACTTCCAGCAGGTAGCCCGGCGGCAAGTCGGCGCGCACATCTTCCAGCTGCGGCATGATCTGATTGACCAGGGTGGCCGGCAGGGCATCGCCCTTCACGTCCGCCAGGATGGTCACTGTGGGCAGTCGATCCCGGTGCCAGATAATCCCTTCCTCGAATCCATACTCCAGGGTGGCAATCTGGTTCAGGGGCACACTGCGTCCATTTTGCGTTTGTACTGCCAGGTTGCCGAGCAAACCCAGAGCGTGGCGTTCGTGACTGTCGCCGCGCACTTCCACATTGATCAGCTCGTTATCTTCCCGGTACTGGCTCACCGCCACCCCGGACAGGGATGCCTGCAGGGCCGTGGACAGATCGGCAGTGGTAATTCCCAGCGTCCGGGCCCGGTCCTGGTCCACGTTCAGGCGCACCACCTTGCTGGGCTCTTCCCAGTCCAGGTGCACGTTCTGGGTGTAAGGATTATCGCGGACCTGGGCCGCTACCCGCCGGGCCAGTTCCCGCACCTGGGGAATGTGCTCCCCGGAGACCCGGAACTGCAGCGGGTAACCCACCGGCGGACCATTTTCCAACCGCGACACACGGCTGCGTACGGTGGGGAAATCCCGTCGCAGGGTTTCCTCCAGCCAGCTCAGCACCTGTTCCCGATCCTCTATATTGCGGGTCAGGATAACGAACTGGGCCACCGACGCTGCCGGCAACTTCTGATCCAGCGACAAGTAAAAACGCGGCGAACCACTGCCCATGTAGCCCACGTAATTCTCGATCTGTTCATTCTCGCCAAACATGGCTTCCAGACGCAGGGCCTGCTCCTGGGTGGCGGCCAGCGACGCGCCCTCTTCCAGTTTCATGTCCACCATCAACTCAAGCCGGTTGGACGCCGGGAAGAATTGCTGGGGCACCAGGCTGAACAGCAGCAGGGAAAACACGAAGATACCCACGGTCAGACCAATGACCGTTTTGCGATAACGCACGCACCATTCCACTACGCCACGGAAACGCTGATAAAAGGGTTTCTGATAGGGATCGTGCACATCCCCGCTGGCATCCCGCTTGGCCAGGTTGGGCAGCAGTTTTTCCCCGAGATACGGCACGAACACTACCGCGGCGATCCAGGAAGCCAGCAGGGCAATAGTCACCACCTGGAAGATCGAGCGGGTATATTCACCGGTGCTGGATTCCGCCGTGGCAATGGGCAGGAACCCGGCGGCGGTAATCAGGGTGCCGGTGAGCATGGGAAACGCCGTGCTTTTCCAGGCAAAGCCGGCCGCTTTCAGGCGACTGAACCCCTGCTCCATCTTGATGGCCATCATTTCCACCGCAATGATGGCATCGTCCACCATCAGCCCCAGGGCCAGTACCAGTGCCCCCAGGGAAATCTTGTGCAGGCCGATATCGAAATACTTCATGGACGCGAACGTCATGGCCAGCACCAGCGGGATGGACAACGCCACCACCATGCCGGTACGCCAGCCCAGTGAGAAAAAACTCACCAGCAACACGATGACCAGGGCTTCCATCAGCACCTGTACGAACTCGCCGACCCCGGCTTCCACCGCTGCCGGCTGATCAGAGACCTTGCGCAGTTCCATGCCCAGCGGCAGGCTCTTCTGCAGTTCGGCAAAAGCCTTGTCCAGGTTTTCACCCAGTTTGAGAATGTCTCCACCGTCTTTCATGGACACGGCAATGCCGATGGCATTCTCGCCCATAAAGCGCATGCGCGGCTGGGGCGGATCACTGAAGCCGCGATAAACGGTGGCAATGTCACCCAACTTGAGGGTGCGGTTATCCACCTGGATGGGGAACTGGCGAATATCGTCCACACTGGTGAATTCCCCGGATACCCGTAGCCGCACTCTACTGCTGGGGGTTTCAAAAAAGCCGGCGTCGGCCACCGCATTCTGCGACTGCAATGCCTGCTGCACGGTGACCAGGGGAATGCCCAGGGACGCCAGCTTGGTGTTGGAAATTTCCACCCAGATCTTTTCGTCCTGCAGCCCGACCAGCTCCACCTTGCCCACGTCTTCCACGCGCTGCAGAGCCAGCTGCAGGCGGTCGGCGTAGTCTTTCATGATGGCGTAGTCGAACCCCGGGCCGGTCAGCGCATAGATATTGCCGAAGGTGGTACCGAATTCATCGTTGAAGAACGGCCCCTGTGCATCCCGGGGCAAGGTATGACGGATATCGCCCACTTTCTTGCGCACCTGGTACCAGAGATCCTTGATTTCCTTGGAGCGCATTTCGTCCCGGGCCATGAACATGACCAGGGATTCACCGGGACGGGAGTAGGACGTGATCCGCTCGAAGTCGCCGGTTTCCATCAATTTCTTTTCGATTCGCTCGGTAATCTGCCGGGAGACTTCTTCCGCGCTGGCACCGGGCCACTGGGTATTGATGGTCATCAACTTGAAGGTGAACGGCGGATCTTCGCTCTGCCCCAGGTTGGCGTAGGAAATGGCCCCCATGGCACCGAGAAGGAGCATGGCGTAGAGCACCAGGGCGCGGTTTTTCAGCGCCCATTCCGAGAGATTGAATGACATGGTGGCGCTCCCTATTCGCTTTCCGTCCCGGCATCATCGGCCGGGGCCGGCGTGTCTGCTGCCGCCAGGTCAATCTGCCGGTTCTGGCGATCCACGGGAATCACCGTCTGCCCCTCTCGCAGCAAATGCGTCCCTGCCGCCACCACCCAGGCGTCCGCGCGCAACCCGGACAGCACCGGAATGGTTTCCGACCCATAGGCACCGGTTTCCACCGGGGTTTTGACCAGGCTGGCATCTTCCGGGTTTACCACCCACACATAGCGTTTCTCTCCCTCCGCAGTCACTGCCGCAAGAGGCAGCGTGAGCACACCATTGCCGGCGGCCCCGCTGGCCACCACCCGGGCGGACTGGCCCAGGTCCGCGCCCACGTCGTCGTTATCGAAGGCCACCCGGGCCTCGAAGGTCCGCGAGCGCGGATCCGCCGACGGGGACAATTCCCGCAGGGTGCCGGGGAATACCTTGCCCTTGCGGGACCACAGCTCGATGGCCACCGGCATACCGATCACAAACCGACCCACGTCCTGCTCCGGCAGATCGATACGCACTTCCCGGTCGCCATCCACTGCCAGCACAAACACCGGCTGACCGGCAGCCACCACCTGACCGGCCTCGGCCAGACGCTGGGCAATCACCCCGTCCTTGGGTGCCTTGAGGGTGGCATAGTCGGTCTGGTTGCGGGCCACATTCAGGTTGGCGCGGGCCTGACGCAGCTGGGCCTCGGCCGCGTCGAAGCGGCTTTCCACACTGTCATACTGGGAGCGGCTGATGACTTGACGTTCAAGCAGGGCCTGGTGGCGGTCCAGCTCGCTGCGGGCCAGCTTGTGATCGGCCTGGGCGGAGGCAAAGCGGGCACGGGCTGCATCCAGCTGCAGGTTCACATCATCGGTATCCAGGGTGGCCAGCACATCGCCCTTGCTGACGCGATCGCCCACGTCCACCTTGCGCTGGCTGATCTTGCCGGCAATGCGAAAACCCAGCTCCGGTTCGTAGCGGGCCCGCACTTCGCCGGGGAATACGTCCTGGCTGGCTCCGGCGGTCAGCGGCTGGACCACCAGCGCCGGACGCGGTGCTTCGGTTTTGCCGGATTCCGTATCGGAACAGCCCTGCAGGCCGAGAGCCCCAACGACTCCGATGACCAGACCCGGTATCAACAGTGAACGAAACATGGCAGCTACCCTCTACCCTTTGCTAACCCGTGTTTACCTTGAAAGCCACCGAGGTTGCCTTCTCTTTATGCTATACTGTCGAGTATAGTAATTTTATTAAACTAAACCGTCCAGTATTGAAATGTGAGTGCGATGACTGATACCTCAACCCCAGCCGCCCGTGGCCGCCCAAAGGATCCGGCCAAACGTGCTGCCATCCTGGATGCGGCAGAGAAACTCTTTCTCTCCCAAGGGTTTGCAGGCACGAGCATGGATGCGGTGGCCAAGGAAGCCGGGGTTTCCAAACTGACGGTTTATAGCCATTTCAGCGACAAGGAAACGTTATTTTCCGCGGCCATCGAGGCGAAATGCCAGAACATGCTACCAGTGCCGATCTTCGAGCTGGATGGCAATCAGCCCCTGCGCACCACCCTCACCAAGATCGGCCTGGGCTTCCTTGAGCTGATCCACAGCCCGGATACGCTCAAACTGCAACGGCTGATGAACAGCCAGGCCACGCAGGATCCGGAAATGTCACGGCTGTTTTTCGAGGCGGGCCCGCAGCGCACGCTTACTGCCATGGAAAACCTGATCCGCAGCGCCAACGCTGCCGGCCAGCTTGAGGTTACGGACCCCAAACAGGCATCGGAAAATTTCTTTGCATTGCTGCAGGGCTGCCAGCATATGCGCGTCATGATTGGCTACCAGCCACCGATGACGGCCAGCGAAGCGCAACCCCATGCGGAACAGGTTGTGGAGTTGTTTTTGCGGGCCTATGGGAAAGGCAGTGAATAATTAACCGTGGATAGTTGATCATTCGCGGAATAACACTTCGACACTGGAAACAAAGAGGCCGCACTCCTGGATGGAGCGCGGCCTCTTTTTTAAAAACAGGTTATCGATCAGGAAATAGCGAAAGAACGTTTTTTCCTAATAAAGAAAAACGGGATCCGCAATCGGATCCCGTGTCAGGGCGATCAGAAGGATTTTCTTACGCCAATGGAGAAGTGATCGTAATCCAGATCAAGTTTATCGTTATCGATCTTGAGTTCGTGGGTCGCATCCACATACCCCAGCACCAGCTCAGGCGCGTCCGGGGCAAAGGAGATGGCCACATCGAGACCCAGCAATTCCGGATCGATATCCAGGGAGTCCGTACCGACCTTGGTATCCGTCTCACCCATGTTGTACCAGAGTGATGCGGTCACCATTTCGAAGTTGGCTCGGGCGCCGACTTCCAGGCCATAACCCTCACCGGCAAAACCAATGAACGTTGGACGGCTGAAACCGACTGCACCATAAATGTCGACCATGTCTGCCACCGGCAGATGCGCCCCGACACCGATAAACGTCATGTCGTTAAACGCGGCATTGTCAGCTTCACCCAATGCAAAACCCAGGTCATCTTCATAGTCCAGGGACATATGGCGCCCCATGACCATGACATAGTCACCAATTTCGAAACCGCCTTGCAGCCCGAAACCTTGCTGAAGATCAAACGACTCAGACAAGCCACCCTCGCTGATTTCCGAGTCACCGGATACAACATAGTCGAACTGCACGTAATTGAAAGAAGGCGCTTCAGCCATGGCAGTCTGGCTGATGGCACCGGCAAGCGCGGCAACCGCAAACACTGAAGTTTTCTTATTCATAGGTTTCTCCCTGATTAATAAAAAAGGGCCAAGGCCTTCCTGAGCCTTTCTTGGCTCCCCTGGTCCGCATTAAGTAGTAACCCAATTGTAAAAAAACCGCAATATCCACAAGGTTACCGTTGGTTTCACATCGCTTTCCCCGTTTCGCCTGACCAACAGAGCTCTTCCGGCCAACAACCGCCAACGTCTCCTTCGTCGACTCTCACGATGTTCAGGATGGCTCTGCCCCGATGGGTTGCCCCCAATTGCCACCAGATAATCCCCAGCCAGAGCAGGGCGTCACGATCCCCGGCGTTAGCGGCCAGGGCCTGCTGGCACAGGCGCAGGGCCCGTTCCAGCAAACCACGACGCTGGGAGGGATAGCGTCGACTGGCCTTCAGCAAACGCACGATGCGACTAGGGCTCATTCGGTTCCGCCTGTGCCGCTTTTGCTTTTGCCACGGCCTTGCCCGGGACGGCAAAGGCATACCAGTCCAGGTTGCGGGTAACCAGCATCACCATCGCCAGGGCGGCAAATAACAACAGGGCCCCCAACAGCAAGGCGTAATCTTCCGCCATCAGGATGCCGTAGATGAGCCCCTGCACCAGTAACAAACTGACTGCAAAGCTCCACCCTGCCTGGAGTGATCGCAGCACTGCCATCAAGTAGACGCCGATCAACGCACAACACGACAACGCGGCGGCCAGATAGGCCAGGGCAAAATCGATATGCTCACTGAGCGCTACCAGCAGCAGGTAGAACATGGCCAGCGCCAGGCCCACCAGCAGATATTGCATGGCGTGCAATGGGTAACGGCGCAATATTTCAAACAGAAAAAAGGCGGCAAAGGTGAGGCCAACAATCAGATAGCTGTATTTCAGAGCACGTTCGCTGGACAGCAATCCGGTCACCGGCTGCACCAGCCTTACCCGCAGCGCCTGGTTAGCGTCACCGCAGGCGCCATCACCGCGGGCACAGAGAATGGCGCTGGCCGCTGCCAGGCTATTGGTGCGCCACTGGCTGCTGAAGCCTTCCGCGTTAATCTCTCTTTCCACGGGCAATACCAGCCCCTCAAAACTCGGGTGCGGCCAGTCCGCACGCAGACCAATGCGGGTTTCCTTGGCCAGCGGCAGTGTTGCCAGGGATTCGGTGCCGTTCAGGTTTAACCGCACCTTGACGGTGAAGGCACCGGAGAGGTCATCCGGCAATTGCACTGCCACCGCATTGGCACCCAACCCGGAGGGCAACTGTTCGGTTTCCACCAGCGCCAGAGGCACATCGTTGACCAGGATCTGCGGCCGCTCCACCAGACCGCGCAGATCACTGATCTGCAGCACCAGCAAGGATGGCCGCGACGCCAGGACTTGCTCCGGCTGCTTGACCTGTTGCCAATTGGCAGGAAACACCGCTTCCAGATGCAACAGGCTGCGATAGACCGGTGTGCCATAGATCCCCCGGTAACGCATCTGCGTCTGCAACTGGCCATCCACATTCAGGGCATCGGGAATCTGGCTCTCCAGTACGGTGCGTTTTTCCACCACCGTACAGCTGTCGCCGCGGCGACAATCCGTCTTTTCCACCAGTTGCTTGCGCACACGCTGGGTAACAATCACCGGGCCACTGATCTGCTGTTCGCCGCTGACCTGACGGGCGATCTGTTGTTTTACCTGCCAGGCTTCCTGGCTACGGTCGCTGACCTTGTCCTGGATCATCAACAGGGGGATGACCAGCACCATCAGCAGGCCGGCGATAGTGAGCATTTTCAATAACAGGTTGGGTCGCATGGTTCCTCTCCCTCATATGGAGAGACCAGTGTGCGAAGCCAGGTTGAGGGTTTTGTGGGGATTGTGTGGGGAAGCGAGTTTCGAGGAGCGAGGAGTGAGATGCCACAAGGAAAAACAAACTCCAAACCTTGGTCGTTGGAACCCCTCTTGAGGGGCGAAGCCGAATGCGATGGAAGATCCGATCCGGTAGCAATCTATTCTGGAAAGATCTATCGAGATCTGAAAGGCCTGATCGCCCTGCGGGCGGTTTCCGCGCAAGCGCGGTTCGCACCTCAAGAGGAGCTCCTACAGCGGGTTTGTAGAAATGTTAGTGCTGGGGGATGGTCAGGGTGGCGCGGACGCCGTTGTCGGTGTTTGCCAGTGTCAGGCTGCCGCCGTGGAGGGTGGCAATTTCGTTGACCATCGCCAGGCCCAGGCCGGAGCTTTTGTCATGGCCCGGGGCCGGCAGGGAATAAAAGCGCTCGGTAACGCGCGCCAACGCATAGTCTGGTATCGCCGGGCCGATGTTTGTCACGCTCAGTGCGTTGCCTTCCACCTGTACCCCGAGTGTGGTTCTCGCACTGGCAAAACGCAGCGCATTATCGAGCAGGTTGAACAGGGCCAGTTTGAGGGTATCGGCTTCTGCATGAAGGTCGCTGCCGGCGACACTCACATCCAGCTGTTTTTCTGCCAATAACGAATAGCGGCTGCGCTGCCATTCTTCCACCAACGGGGAAATTGAGACGCGACGCTTGCGGTCCGGCAGACTTTCCAGCTTTTCCAGTCTGGCCATGGCCAGCAGCCGATCGAGAAGATCGCTGAGCCGCTGACTTTCATGAATCACGTTATCGGTAAAGCGGATCAGTGACGGATCCCGGATCTCATCCTGGAGAATTTCTCCGGCGCCACGGATCGCCGCCAGCGGACTTTTCATTTCATGGGTCAGGAGGCTGACGTTATCTTCCAGCCGCGCACGCTCTTCCAGTCGACGACGCATGGCCGTAACGGCATCGGCCAGAGCGCGGATCTCATCGTTGCCACGAAATGCCGGCGGCGCCGGGCGCTCATCATTGGCCACCGCCTCCGCATAGCCTCGCAGGCGATTGACCCGACGGCTGAGCCACCAGGCCAGCAGTCCCCCCAGCAGCAGGCAACCAAACAGGGCCGCACCGCCATACAGCAACAGATGCCGTTCCGCCCGTTGCACAAAAGGCTCGATGGCACGCCCCGGTTTGCCCAGGCTGATGACCCCGATCAGGCTGCCGCTGTGGCGGATCGGGGCGGCCACATACATGACCGAGGTAGACGGGTCCTCAGGGTCCGTGCGGGTAGTACGTGCCCCGTAGCGACCCTGCAGGGTCAGATGCACATCATTCCAGCGGGAGAAGTCCTCACCTTCATCCTTGCCCCGGGAATCGAACAACACGGTACCGGTGGGACCAGTGATATAGATGTGGGTATGGATACGGTCTTTTTTCAGGCCCCAGATATCCGCATCCGGTGTACGCCCGGCATAACGATTCAGGGCCTGGCGCAGTGACGGGGTAATCACGATCTCGCCGCTCTCCGCATCCTCGGCAACAATTTCCGCCAGCAGGTTGGCCGCATCTACCAGGGTTTCTTCGGCGGACTGGCGCACCAGTGGTTTGGCCTGACCGAACACCAGATCGAGCACAAACCAGCTCACCACCCCCAGAATCAGGAAATAGAACACCAGCAAGCGCTGCCCGAGTTTCATTGGCTATGGCTCTCGAGGTAGTAGCCGATGCCACGACGGGTGGCGATAAGCCTCTCGCCATCCAGCGGTCGCAACTTGGCACGCAGGGTCTTGATATGGGTATCCACACTGCGCTCGAAACTGTCTTCATCACTGTCGCAAATATCCAGCAATTGCGACCGGGTAAAAACCTGCCCGGGATGTTTCAGCAGCGCGGAAAGGATGCGGAATTCGGAGCGGGTCAACGTCAGCGCGGTGCCACGAAAAAAAATCTGCGCACCGGCTTCGTCCAGCTTCCACAGGTCGGTGGCGCACGCGTCCCCGTGGGGAGCAAGTCGTTTGAGAATGGCACGAATGCGGGCCACCACTTCCCGGGGGCTGAACGGTTTGGTCACATAATCGTCGCCACCCAGCTCCAGCCCGAGGATGCGATCCACTTCATCCTGACGGGCGGTGAGAAACAGCACCGGCACCTGGCTGGACTGGCGTAGTTGTTTGAGTACGTCGAAACCGTTCAGGTCCGGCAACCCCACGTCCAGCACCACCAGATCAAACACCCGGCTGGCGAGATGCTCCAGAGCCTGTTGGCCAAGCGGCACGTGGTCCACCGCGAAATGCTCGCGCTCCAGCGCAAACATCAGCGGCTCCGCGATGCGCGGCTCATCATCCACAATCAAGATTCGGCTCACAGCCATTCCCCTGCCAAGACACTGGCATCATAACCACAGAGTCCGAACGGCCCAAGGGAGGATGTCACTGTTCACCCAACCGGCATATGGCAAGTGGGTTTCGGTGACGGCCCGCTCTTCGTTTACACTGTAAGCTCAACCCCCTGGCAGCGGAGCATCCCCCTTGGCGAAGAAGCCCAAAACCGACGAAGAAATTGCCGCTTTCCGCGACAGGGTCTGTGATGTGGCTACCCGGCTGTTCATTGAACGGGGGCCCCAGAATGTGACCATGCGCCAGATCGCCAGCACGCTTGGGGTCAGCCCGATGACGCCCTACCGTTATTTCCAGGACAAGGACGAAATCCTGGCTACCGTGCGCGCGGAAGCCTTCCACCGCTTTTCCGCCAGCCTGGAGCAGGCAGTGCAGCAGGCCCCGGATGCCCGAGCCAAGGCCAGGGCCGTGGGGGATGCCTACGTGGCCTTTGCCAAGACCTACCCGGCGGCCTACCAACTGATCTTTTCTTTCACGCAACCCGACGAAGAACGTTACCCTGAGTTGCGTCAAGCCAATCTCCGCGCCCAGGAGACCATGGTGGGCTATGTGCGTGAGATGATTGAGGCCGGCCTGCTGGAGGGGGACGCCCAGCTGATCGGCTACATGTTCTGGGCCACCCTGCACGGCATCGTGGTCCTGGAACTGGCCAGCGGCCTGCGCGGCATGGATGGCGACACCCTGCGCGAGAAGATCATGCGTACCCTGTATGCGGGTATGCGCGTTAACCCCCCCTCTCTGGAGCACTGACCGATTCGCTCAGCCCCATGGGCAGAGAGGACTTGATCTTTAACTTATACGGTGTAAATTTTACAGGGTAAATCAATTAGCGGAGAACCCATCATGTCCCTGCCCTCTTCCATCGCTGATCGCCTGCGCCTGCCCGTGATGGGCTCGCCCCTGTTCATCATTTCCAACCCGGATCTGGTGCTGGCTCAATGCAAAGCCGGCATCATCGGCTCTTTTCCTTCCCTCAATGCCCGCCCCCTGTCGCAACTGGACGAGTGGCTGCACCGCATTACCGAGGAATTGGCTGCCTGGGACCGGGATCATCCAGACCAGCCCGCCGCGCCCTTTGCCGTCAATCAGATCGTGCACCGCTCCAACGACCGGCTGGAGAAGGATCTGGAGCTGTGCGAGAAATACAAAGTGCCGATGGTGATTACCTCGCTGGGCGCCCGCGTGGAAGTGAACCAGGCGGTTCACGGCTGGGGCGGAATGGTAATGCACGATGTGATCAATGACCGGTTCGGTCGCAAGGCCATCGAAAAAGGCGCCGACGGCCTGATCGCCGTGGCCGCCGGTGCCGGAGGCCACGCCGGCACCCTGTCTCCCTTTGCCCTGATTCAGGAACTGCGCACCTGGTTCGACGGCCCGCTGGCCCTGTCCGGCTCCATCGCCAATGGCCGCAGCGTGCTCGCCGCCCAGGCCATGGGCGCCGACCTGGCCTACATCGGCTCCATGTTCATCGCCACCGAAGAAGCCAACGCCGCCCAGGGCTACAAGCAGATGATTGTGGACAGCCGCGCGGAAGACATCGTCTACAGCAACCTGTTCACCGGTGTGCACGGCAATTACCTGGCGCCCTCCATCATCAACGCCGGCATGGACCCGAACAATCTTCCGGAAAGTGATCCCTCCGCCATGAACTTCGGCTCTGGTGGCAACACCGACAAGAAAGCCTGGAAGGATATCTGGGGTTGCGGTCAGGGGATTGGTGCCATCGACGCGGTGGAAAGGACTGGCGATATGGTGGCCCGTCTCGCCGAAGAATATGCTGCGGCGAAACAGGCGCTTTTCGCCGGGTAGACTCTTGCCCGAAAACAAAAAGACTCGCCCGGTTTCCGGGCGAGTCTTTTTCGTTTAATCAACCAGCCTGAGCGTCACGTGGCTGGCATTCATCCTGACAGGCACCGCAGAAACCACCCGTTACAGACTGAAATTGATCCGGCAGAACCAGCTTTTCAGGTAGGAGGTTTCCACAATGGCCGGGTGCACCGGATGGTCCGGCCCCTGCCCCTGATAACCGATCACCTGCACACTGCGGTCAATGTGACGAGCACTGCTGTGGATTACTTCCAGCAAACGGTCCGCCGGCATGTGCATGGAGCAGGAGGCCGAGATCAGGTAGCCGCCCGGCTTGATCAGGCGCAGGGCCAGCTCGTTGATGGCGTGATAGCCGGCCAGGCCATTCTTGAAATCCTTTTTGCGTTTCACGAAGGCCGGCGGATCCAGCACCACAAGATCATACTTTTCGCCATCGGCGATCAGCTGCTTCATGGCGGCAAAGGCATCGCCCTGGATGCTGCCCACCTTGTCCGCCACCCCGTTCAGCTCGGCATTGCGGTGCACATAGTCGGTGGCAGTTTCCGAGGCGTCCACACAGGTCACGGATTCGGCTCCTGCCAGTGCTGCCTGCACACCCCAGCCGCCGCAGTAGGAAAACACGTCCAGCACCCGCGCTCCCCTGGCCAATGGCGCCATGGCCTGGCGGGCACTGCGGTGATCATAGAACCAGCCTGTTTTCTGTCCTTCCGCCAACGGTGCCACAAAGTGAGCGCCGTTTTCGGTGAGCGACACTTCGTCAACCAGATCCCCTTTCAATGCCTTGGTGTAGCGCTCCATGCCCTCGATTTCCCGGGCCGCCGCTTCGTTTTTGGCAATGATATGCGTGGGGCTGAGTACCGCATCCAGGGCACTGACAATGGTATCCAGATGCGCTTCCATGGCACCGGAACCGGTCTGCACTACCAGTACATCACCGAAACGATCCACCACCAGACCGGGCAGGCCGTCGCCTTCACCAAAGATCAACCGGTAGCTGGGTTCCTCGAACAGCGTTTCGCGCAGGGCCAGAGCCTGTTCGATGCGCTTCTTGAAGAAGCTGCGCGACAGCTCCTGCTTCACATCCCGACTGTAAAGACGGGCAGCAATCAGTGAATGAGGACTGAGCAGGGCCCGGCCCAGCGGTTTGCCGCGGCTGTCTTCCACCACACAGGCAACGCCGGCGGGCAGATCCCGCAGCGAGGTATGGCGGGTGTCGATCTCGTTGGCATAGACCCACAGATGGCCGGCCTTGAGGCGGCGCTCTTCATTCTTGCGTAGGCGGATAACAGTGGTTTCGGTCATGGTGTCGGCAGGCAGCTGGCGGAAAAGGGGGCATCATAGCACAGGGGACAAACGCCTCTGATACGAGTCTCGAGGAGCGAGGAGCGAAAACCTGGCTTTCGCGGACGCAGGGCTTTGCTTTCGTGACTCGCTCTTCGTACCTCGTAACGCCTAATCGACCTTTCTCGCCCTGCAAACGCTCCGCGACCCTTTTTTGAAAACAAAAAAAGGGCGCCCGAAGGCGCCCTGTCATTTCAAGGAAGTCGTTGTGAAGGATTAACCTTTCACGAATTCCGGGTAGGCTTCCATGCCGCAGTCGGCGATGTCCATGCCTTCGTACTCGTCTTCCTCGGAAACCCGGATGCCCATGACGGCTTTCAGGATGCCCCAGACGATCAGGCTGGCCACGAATACCCAGATGAAGATGGTAGCGGCACCGATGATCTGGCCGGAGAAGGACACATCAGCGTTGGTAACCGGTACCAGCAGCAGACCCAGCAGACCCACCACACCGTGGACGGAGATAGCACCCACCGGATCGTCGATCTTCAGCTTGTCCAGAGTCAGGATGCTGAACACTACCAGCACACCACCAGCGGCACCGAACAGGGTAGCCAGCAGCGGAGTCGGGGTAGACGGCTCGGCAGTGATGGCAACCAGACCGGCAAGCGCACCGTTGAGCAGCATGGTCAGGTCAGCCTTGCCGAACAGGATGCGGCCAACGATCAGGGCAGCAACAGCACCACCAGCGGCGGCAGCGTTGGTGTTCAGGAACACCATGGCCACAGAGTGTGCGTTAGCAGCATCACCCAGCTTCAGTACGGAACCGCCATTGAAGCCGAACCAGCCCATCCACAGGATGAAGGTACCCAGGGTCGCCAGCGGCAGGTTGGCACCGGGGATAGCGTGCACTTCACCGTTAGGACCGTACTTGCCTTTACGGGCACCCAGCAGCAGTACACCCGCCAGGGCAGCAGCAGCACCGGCCATGTGAACGATGCCGGAACCGGCGAAGTCAGAGAAGCCCAGGTCGCCCAGGTTGTACATGCCAAACACGTCGGCACCACCCCAGGTCCAGGAACCTTCCAGCGGGTAGATCACACCGGTCATGAATACTGCAAAGACCAGGAAGGCCCACAGCTTCATGCGCTCGGCAACCGCACCGGAGACAATGGACATGGCAGTCGCCACGAACACCACCTGGAAGAAGAAGTCAGAGGCACCGGAGTAGACAGAATCGCCGTCGAAACCGTTCTCCGCAGAGGCACTCAGTACACCGGCCAGATCGAAGGCTTCGATACCGTCCAGGAAGATGCCGCCGCCATACATGATGGCGTAACCGCACACCAGATACATGATGCAGCTAATGGCAAACAGCGCCACGTTTTTGGTGAGAATTTCGGTGGTGTTTTTCGCACGCACCAGACCGGCTTCCAGCATGGCAAAACCGGCAGCCATCCACATTACCAATGCGCCACACACCAGAAAATAAAAGGTGTCCATGGCGTACTGAAGTTCAAAAATTTGATTTTCCACAATGCAACCCTCCGAAAATGGAAGCGTGTTCTCTAAACCCTGGCATGGGTCGATTTACAACACGGTAAAACTTTAAATCGCGTCCTCACCGGTCTCACCGGTACGGATACGAATGGCTTGCTCCAGGGTGGTAACGAAGATCTTGCCGTCACCAATCTTGCCGGTATTGGCAGCTTTCGCGATGGCTTCAATCACCTGATCCAGAGAGGATTCGGCGATGGCCACCTCGATTTTTACCTTGGGCAGAAAATCCACCACATACTCGGCACCCCGGTACAGCTCGGTGTGACCTTTCTGGCGTCCAAAGCCTTTCACCTCGGTAACGGTGATGCCCTGTACGCCGATCTCGGAGAGTGCTTCACGCACGTCATCCAATTTGAACGGCTTAATTACGGCAGTAACCAGTTTCATTTCATTCTCCTCAGCTTTCACCGCGTCCGGTGTCGTCCGTTTCACTTCGAGCCCCGTTATGGTTCCCGATCCACAGTTTGCTCGAACGCTCTGACCCTACAAGTGCACGACCCATGCCAGATTTAGAAAGTCATACATTTTCAGGGAGTTACACACCGATTCCGATTCAAGGAATCGGTTCGGCGCGCCATTATAGCGCACCACCTTGGGGCGAGTTCCAACTTGGTGCATCGCCTCTGCCCTGCACCGCCGGTGCCGCGCCCCCGGACACCGTGCTACCATCCGCCCACCAATACAAGGACCATCGCCACAGACCGCATTGTCAGCGGCCCTGGCCAACCATGGGACCTGCCCCCGATGGAGATTCGAGATGCGCGACCAACCCTTTATCGACCGCCTGATGGCCGACATCAGCGGGCGCCTGCCCACTGATCTGGGCGGCCTGCGCAGCGAAGTGGAGCGAAATGTGCGCAGCGTACTGGCAGAGGCCGTCAGCCGGCTGGACCTGATCACCCGGGAAGAGTTCGATATTCAGCAGCAGGTATTGATGCGCACCCGGGAAAAGCTGGAAGCACTGGAGAAGCAGGTGGCGGAGTTGGAGAAACCGACGGACGCCTGATGCCCGGTATTCTCCCGTAGGAGCTATGCTTGGCCCCCAGGGGATCTGCGACATGCGAACCTGCTCGCGATTGCGGGTTTTCGCCATGCGAGCATCGCCCCACAGAAAGTCTGATTTCCTACATCTGCCACCGACAACGTCGCACACGTAGCGCGCGCCCCTCCCCGTACACTGCCTCGCAACCCCTGAATTCTGCGAGGAAACGTGACGCACGCATTGCTCTACAGCCGCGCCCCGCTCGGAATCCAGGCCCGGGAAGTGCGGGTGGAGACCCATCTGGCGCCGGGCCTGCCAGCCTTCACTATCGTTGGCATGGGCGACACCGCCGTGCGGGAAAGCCGGGACCGGGTACGCTCGGCGCTGGTCAATAGTGGTTTTGAGTTTCCCCAACGGCGCATTACCGTCAGCCTGGCCCCGGCGGATCTGCCCAAGGACGGAGGCCGTTTTGATCTGCCCATTGCCCTGGGCATCCTGCTGGCCAGCGGTCAGCTCGGAAAGCTGGACGGCAACCAGTACGAATTCATCGGGGAACTGGCGCTGAATGGCGCCCTGAGCCAGGTCCCCGGCATGCTGCCCTGCGCCCTGGCCTGCCAACATACCGGCCGCACCCTGATTGTTCCCCGCGACAATGCCGACGAGGCGGCACTGGCCGGCGCTGTTACCGTCGCCGGTGACCGGTTGGCCCAGGTGGCCGCCCACCTGACCGGCCAGAGCCTGCTGTCACAGCACGCGCATCCCGCACCGCAAGCCAACACGTTCCAGGGCGCCTGCCTGTCGGAAATCCGCGGCCAGGCCGCCGCCAAACGGATACTGGAAATTGCCGCCGCTGGCGGCCATTCCCTGCTGCTCAGCGGGCCTCCGGGGGCCGGCAAGAGCATGCTGGCCTCCCGCCTGCCTGGCCTGGTGCCTCCCTTGCACCCGAAGCAGGCCCTGGAAGTGGCGGCCATCCATTCGCTGAAACAGCCGCGTCCGGCCGACCAGTTTCATCAACGCCCCTACCGGGCCCCTCACCACACCGCATCCGCCACGGCCCTGGTGGGCGGGGGCAGCCACCCGCGGCCCGGGGAGATTTCCCTGGCACACCACGGCATCCTGTTTCTTGATGAATTGCCGGAATTTGATCGGCGGGTGCTGGAGGTATTACGGGAACCGCTGGAAACCGGCGAGGTGAGTATCGCCCGTGCCGCCCAACAACTGACTTTCCCCGCCCGCTTTCAATTGATCGCCGCCATGAACCCCTGCCCCTGCGGGTATCTGGGTGACCCGGAAAAGGGCTGTGGCTATCGTTGCGACAAGGCAAAGCGTTACCAGAACAAACTGTCCGGCCCTTTACTGGACCGCATTGACCTGCATCTGGACGTGCCCGCCGTGGAAGCAAAGGAACTGCTGGGTGACCGGCAGGGAGAAACCAGCGACATGGTTCGCGCCCGGGTCCGCGACGCCTGGCAACGGCAATGGCGACGTCAGCAACGCCTGAACCGGGAACTGGGCAGCGATGACCTGGACCCGCTGCTGCGCCCCCACCGGGACTGGCTGGCCAATGTCATGACCCGCATGGGCTTGTCTGCCCGGGCCCTACATCGCAGTGCCCGGGTGGCGCGCACCATCGCCGATCTGGCCGGCACCGACGCCGTCGACCGGGATCACCTGCGCGAAGCCCTGAGTTATCGGCAGAGCGTGCAGCAAGGCTGACATAGCCCTTGCTGCACACGGCAACGTTATTGAACCCGCAACTCCACTCGACGATCCTGCCGATAACAGGATTGCAGATCCTCAGGCCGCACCGACTGGCAGCGCGACCCGGAAACGGCCGTATCTTCACCGTGCCCCCTCACCTGTAGCGTAGCAAGGCTGTCACCCTGTTCTTGCCACCAGATTGCTACCGCCTGTGCACGCTGGTCGGCAAGGGCCTGGTTATAGCTGGCATCGCCCAGCGGATCGCTGTAGCCATTCACCGCCACCACAGGTTCCTCAAGGCTCGCCACATCCTGATACCAAGCTTGCAGCGCAATCCGGCTTTCGTCAGTCAGTACGGCGGAGTCAAACGCAAAGGTCAACCGCAACGGTTTTGGTACGACCATGTCTGCCGACATGACCTCCTTTGTTGGCGGTGCACTGTTCACTGCCGCGACAGGCTGCCCGGTGATGGCCACATCACATGCCGGCACGGCCTTTTCTTCGGTCCAGTCTGCTGTTCGCCAACAGTGACCGTCTGCGGTTTTTAACAACTGGCCCTGCCCATCGTTGCGATACCCCGGCCAGGCATCATCAAGGACCTTGCTCGCACAGCCGCCCAGAAAGAGAAACACGCAGCTGGCCTGCACGGCCAGCGCCTTGCATTTTTTCATGGTTAATTCCTTACCAGGTCAGGTTGGCACTGAGCAGCCCACCGTGGCTTTCGGTATCCCCACCAAAGCGCCCGCGGTATCCCAGCCAAAGAGAAAAGTCATCGGTCATGAACCATTCCGCCCCGGCATTCGCGGCCAACTGGGTGTCATCCTGGTCCGCACCGTACACGGTGAAGCCCTGCTGAGCACCGGCAAAACGCGCGGTCTGCTCTGCCTGGGTATCCCCAAAGGGTTGCACCACCGCCAGCCCGCCTTCTGCTACCAACCAATCACCGCCCACCACAAAGGCGCGGGTCAGGTCCGCCCCCAGCCAGGCTTCGCCGCTGTTCAGTTCGCTGTCTTCCACCGTCAGGCCGGCGATGCCGCCGCCGGTTTCACGAAAGCCGTCCCGTTCGATACGGGTCATGGAAACCATCGCATAGGGATGCAAACCGGTTTCGCCCCAGGCCAGATCCCAACCGGATTCCAGTGCCACCCGCAACGCATCCACGCTGCTGTCAGATTCCGCTGGCGCGCCCATGACAATGCGCTGCTGGAACACATCGCTGCTGCCATAGCTCAGGTCACCACGGAGGAACCAGGTGCCCGCACTGTTCCAGCGGCCATACAGGCCAGCGAACCAGGAGGACACGTCGCCATCGGCCTGGCGATTGTCGTAATCCAGCACGCCATCCGCACTGCCTGCCGCAACCCCCAACAGCCAGTGATCCCACTGATGATCGACGCCCAGCGCTAGCTGGTCTCCCCGGAAGGCATAGGCCGCATTGCCGATATCGCCCTGGCTGTCTTCTTCAAACCGGGAAGACTGGGCCTGCACCCAGACACCGTTTCGCTTGCTCCCCGCATGGCCACCCGCGGCCTGGGCAACCGGGCTGGCTGCGGCTGCCTTCGCATAAGGATCGGACGGCGCCGCCAGTGCCTGCAATTGCTGCGACAAACGGGCATCCATCCCCCCGCCGGACTGGACGCCAGCGTTGCGACCGCGCTGACGCATTCCGATGGCAAACCGCTGCTGCAGCTGCTGCCCGGCGGTCAGGCCTGCCAGCAGGCTGTCACCACTAAACGCCTGGAAGGCATCGGCAGCCTGCGCCCGGCTCATCTGCAATACCTGCCGATAGAGGCTGTGGGTTATGGCCATGCCATCCACATTGCCGGCTACCGCCCGCTGGTTTTCAGTCAGCGCCACGCTGGAAAACGACAGATCATTGCGCAGCAATTCCAGCGACGCAGTATTGCTGCCATAGCTCAATACCGGGTTCAGGAAGGCATAACTGGACGTCACGCCATCGAACTGGCCGTTGATGCCACCGGCAGCGTTGAGGAAGGTGTAGGTACTGAATGGCTGATAGTCACCATCGTTGCCCAGATGCAGTACCGAGCCTGCCAGATTGGCCTGGCCGCTTACTTCGATGCTGTCGCTGCTGGTGCTGGTCGGATCCACTTCCAGTTCCAGCAGGCTGCCGCTGTTGAAGGTCAGGTCGCCATTGATGGTCAGGGCGCCAATGGAGTTCCCCGCCGCCAGGGTGCCACCGGATTGCACCGTGGTATCGCCCAGCGAACCACTGCCGCCCAGCAGGCCGCCACCGTTCACAGTGAAGGCCACGCCATTCATGGCGCCGTTCACGAACATGCCACCGGCATTCACCGTGGCATTGCCGGTCATGGAATGGTCGGCAGAAAGGATGTAATTGCCGGTACCGTTCTTGATCAGGTTACCTGCACCGGAGATTACGCCATCGTAGAAATAATCGTTGGCGCGATTGATTTCCAGGGTGCTGGAAGTGTCAGAAAACAGCACATCCCCCACGATGGAGCCTGTGTTGCCCCCCGTGCCCAGCGTAAGGTGCGCGCCATTATTAAGTAACGTTAACCCAGTAAAACCAGTATGGTCCCCCGTCCAGACCACATTCGCACCGGATATGTCATAAATCCCATCTCCCGAAATTGTCCCGTCATATTGAACCGGCGCCACCCCTCCAGTGGCAACGATTTGCCCCCCGGCTTCAATCAAGATGTCCCCGGCAAAAGTGTCCGCCACCCCATAAAGTTCACCATTCAGAACATGGGTCAGCCCGGTGTAGGTTTGCTTGTTGATCAAATTCGTAGGGCCGCCTAAATCCCAGGTAACGCTGCCGCTACCGCTGATTGTCCCCTTATAAGTAGGAGAACCAGAGTAATCGTCAATCAACACATGAGCGTCGTTAAGAATATTGCCACCCAGCTTATAGAGGTTTCCCTGCAGCGTGCCTTCCCGCACCCACCAGTCCTGAGCCTGGGACGCTCCGCCGGTCAACGCCAGCGTCCCCGCACCCGTTTTGACCAACCCGTTCGTTGCACTGATGTCATTCTCGATAGTGGCCACATAACTGCTGCTGGCCGCACTGCCATCGCCTACCCGAATCTCCCCTTCCGTACCGGTCAGGTTCAGGGCATCGCCGCTGAGCACATAGCCATCGCTGGCGAACTGGATGCCTTGCGCTTCTACCGCGCCATCCGCATCGGACACCGTTACCGTGCCGGAATCGCCAGCGAAGATGGCAAAACCGGGGTTGGGAATCATGGGGCCGGTGATAGAGCCGGTGGCATCGGTCCAGACGTGATTCGTCGCCGTCCAGGTGCCGTCGCCACCGCCCTGGGTGGTGCCGCTGGCCAGACCATTGGCGTTCCAGAAATTCAGCGTGGTGCCAACGGTATTAATCAAGTTGATCTGCTTGTCGCCGGCCAGGTATTGCAGATCGTAGGACGGATCCGGGTTGGCCAGTTGCAGGCCACCGTTGCTTTCGGAAAGGGTGCCGGTGTAATCAAACAGACGGTACAGGCCCGGGCCGAAGCTGCCCGTATCGTTGATCGTCAGCGTCGAGCCATTGATGGCCAGATCACCGTTGACGGAAACACTGTCGCTGGAGCCCGGCGTCACGAAATCACCGCTTGGCGCACCGAACTGGAAATCCAGCAGGCTGCCCTGCTCCAGGGTCAGGTTGCCGTTAACGGTCAGCGCGCCGATACCTTCACCCGGAGCCAGAGTACCGCCAGACAGCACCGAGGTATTGCCCAGCGAACCACCGCCGCCCAACAGGCCGCTGTTGTTCACGGCAAAGGCCACACCATTCATGGCACCGTTCACCAACATGCCACCGGCATTCACCGTGGCGGTGCCCGTCATGGAATGATCGGCAGAAAGGATATAATTACCTACGCCGTTCTTGATCAGGTGGCCCTCACCCGAGATCACGCCGTCGTAGCGGTAGTCGTTGGCGCGATTGATCTCCAGGGTGCTGGCATTACGGAGAAACACATCCCCCACAATGGAACCGGTATTGCCCCCGGCACCCAGGGACAGGCTCGCACCATTGATAAGAGAGGTCTCCCCAGTCAAGGTATGGTCGCCCGTCCATGTGACCTCCGAGCCAGACAGAGTGAAGCCTCCCCCACCCGAGATCTGCCCGTCATACTGAACCGGCCCGGCTCCCCCTCCCGCGACAATCTCTGAGCCGGCCTCAATCAGAATGTCCCCGGCAAAGGTATCTGCAGCATCAGTTCTCACTAGTGAATAATTGATAATACGCGTCAGGCCGGTATAACGCTGGGGGTTTAACACACGAAGCCCCCCTGCAGCTCCTCCATCCCAAGAAACACTGCCAACACCACTAATCACTCCCTGATAAATGTCATTCAGAGGGTCAGCAACAACCTCTACGTGTGCATCATTCAGAATATTTCCGGCAAGACTATTTGGGTTCCCCTTCAGCCCCCCCTCGCGTACCCACCAGTCTTTTGCCTCACTGCCGCGTAGAGTCCAGGTTCCTGAGCCCGTTTTTTCAAAGGATTCGAACCCCTTGAAAAGATCGCTGGGTGAAGGACCAATTTGATTGGTATCGAAATCCGCATCAGCGCTCCCACCCAGCGCCAGCACATCATTGCTGCCATTGGCGAGCACATTGCCGCCCAGGCTGTAGCCGCTTTCCAGGGTCAAGCGATTGTCACCACCGGCAAAGTGAATGGCGGTGGCCTGGTTGGCCCCGGGGTTCACGGTGCCGGCCAGGGTCACCTCCAGATCGGACCCGGTGATACCGTAGCCGCCGATACCATCGGTGCCCGCCGTGCCACCGGTTCCGCCCTGGCCCCCATCCCCGCCTGCAACCAGCGCACCGGCACTCACGGTGATTTCGGCACTCGCGTCGGCCTGAATGCCTGCGCCGCCGTCTCCACCATCGCCGCCGATGCCTTCTGCACCGCCCGCGCCGCCGTCGCCACCGTTACCGCCAAGAAATTCCGCACCGCTAAACAGGGTGAAGCGATCTCCCGGGGAGGTGATATGCAATCCGGCCCCGCCATTGCCGCCGTTTCCACCATTACCGTAAAAGTAATCCGAGAAACCGCCCGCCCCGCCATTGCCGCCCGAGGTATCAAAGGTGAAGTAGTAATCCCCCGGACTGAGGATAGAACCAGCGCCGCCATCACCGCCGTCACCACCATGACTGAAGGGGCGGGCGGCATCCCCCAGTGTTCCCGGCAGGTTGTCAAATCTGATCCCTGTCGACGAAAACGGTGACCCCAGGACATTGCGAATCTCTAATTCCAGAAAATTGTCGCCTCCACTAATCATCATCTGACCACCATCACCCGGAAAGTTGAAAGCGCCGGCGGCCATCCCGTAGGGGCGGATTATCTGGTGAATATCGTCTGCCAAATCCTGCAGGGTATCGCCGGTGTTGATGGTGACAACGGTGGTATTACCATCCACGGTGACGCTGAGCTGATCGCCATTGTTTATGCCTGCCAGGGTAGTCAGGTCAGTGATAAAAGCATCAACCCCGGGAGTGTTGGAAATTTCCGTAAACTCACCATCGGGATAGTCCAGGCTGACTCCATTGCCACCATTACCCCCATTATCAAACGGCCCGCCGTCACCGCCATCCTCACCGCGACCGCCGGTTACACCGTCATGGCCGGTGCCATCGGCGCCGTCGGCTGCCGCGATGACCGAAGGAGAGAAGAACAAGAAAGCGCAGACGGTGCCAAACGCCAGGACATTCCCTACACAGGTACGACGGAGCCCCCCAGAGTGACGCCGAATAAACAATGGCATGATGCCCCCACACATGATTTTCTGTTATGTGCCCTGTAGGGTAGGAGCCGGGGTGCTGGATAACCAGTTCTCACGTTTATCACTTTCCCGGGTATTATCATTTTTCTGCCCGCCCCCGCCCCCTGTTTGAACGATCACAGGTCAGCCGCTCACAGCGTCTGCAACAACACAACAACACAACAACACAACATGGCACTAAAACATGCGGTCAAAAGACACCGTTTCATCACAGGGTAGCGTCCATACCCTCAACATGGCGGGCGGGGAAACATTTGAGATCCCCGGCGTACGCGGCCGCATGGAACGCCTGGCGTTTCCCTCTGGCATTGTCCTTTTTCGCCTGGAATACGAAGCGCTGGATGATTGTTTTCTGCAGATGCAGGGTGCCTTCGACGAACCCTGGGTGGGCAGCGCCTTGCATATTCAAGGGCGATCGGAACTGATCTGTCCCAACGGGGACCGCTATAGCTTTAACCCGGAAACCGCCATGCTCATGCGTGTTGATCAGCACGGTTCCCGTTTTCGCCTGTATAAAGGGCAAATTGTTCGCCATATCGGTGCGGCGTCTACCCTGAGCTCGCTCCGTCAACGCTTTGGCGGCAGCCTGCCGGCAATACTGCAGGAATTTGAAAGCCCCTATGGTGACAGCTGCCACCTTCGCGCCCAGCCGCCCAGCTCCCGTTTACGCCAACTGGCCTCCGGGCTGTTCTCCCAACAAGCCAACGGCGTTTGCCGTGAATTAAAACTGGAAGCCATTGCGAATTTGTTTCTGGCAGAGGTGATCGAAGGATTGGAAGGGCTGGGAGAAACGCCCCACAACGAAACGCTGCCACTCTGGGAAGAGCAGGCTTACCATGATGTGCTGGAGCAGGTGCGTAACCACCTCGACACTCCCCTTTCCATTCCCGCTCTGGCAGACCAGGCCGGGATCACCGAGAACCGCCTGGACCAGGTTTTCAAACTCAAACACGACCAGACCTGCGCGGAGTTCATTCGCAACGAGCGCATGACTCTTGCACAACGTCTACTGGAAACGGGCGATCACCCGGTGAAAGTCGTGGCGGACAAGGTGGGCTATGCTCACGTGAGTAACTTTTCCCGCGCTTATCGCTCCCATTTTGGGGAAACCCCGGCGCGGACATTACGGCGAGCTGCGACGAAATAATTCGAAGGGTTATTATTCCCCCCTATAATTTCCGCAGGAGCATAGCAACGCCCGAAGCGAACAACATCGCCGGCAGCGCGATTGCCCCAAAGGCCTTTAGGTTACCTGGCCGACCCCGGCTCCTGACGCCGGATCAGCCGGCGATCAGGATCGCCACCAGCACGGCCAGCAATGACAGGGGCACAATGATAAGCACCCCCCTAAAAAGCCTCTCCAGGTAAAGCTGTCTGGTGTATTGATCCAGCATGATGCATTTCCCCACAACCCGTTAAATGGCAACCACGCGACTTCCCCCACAGAAGTGCGTCTTTTTTTATTGTTAACGACGGCCGCCCTGTCCATGGGACCGGTTGCGGCTTTACCCGTTTCTGGCCGTCGAGACTGACCAAAATACGTGACACACATCACGTCAATTTTTTGCAGCCTATCACAGCTATGAAAAAACAAGCACCTCAAAATTGACACTAGTGATCGGCCCGGCGGGCAAGTACAGGGGTAGGGCGAGCGCCGCCAGAGACAACAAACCACAGGGAGAGATTGGCGATAACGGGTTACCGCCGCCGGGGTGCCTGGATGATATACCCGGGCAAAGGAAAACCAGCGCTGCCGCCTTGCACGCCAGGGGAGGGGCGTGCAGCGGCAGAAAGGAAAAGAACGGGGATTTAGCGACAGAGAGGCATTAGCCCCATTTGAAGAACTCCCGCTTCTCTTTCAGGTAGAAACGGGACAGCACCATTTTGTGCACTTCGCTCGCGCCATCGACAAGCCGGGCCTGACGGGCGTAGCGGTAGATCCACTCCAGTAACGTGTCTTTGGAATAGCCACGGGCACCACACAGCTGGATGGCGGTATCAGCGGCCTTGTGCAGGGTATCGGCCACATGGATCTTGGCCATGGAGATTTCCTTCTTGGCAAAATCGCCCTGGTCCAGCTTCCAGGCCGCCTGCATGGTGAGCAGGCGGCCCACTTCGATATCCTTGGCCACATCGCCCAGCATCCACTGCACACCCTCATGCTCGGCCAGGGTGGTCCCGAAACTCATACGGTTTTCCACATAACCGGCAGCCTCTTCCATGCACCGCTTGGCCAGACCCAGCCAGCGCATGCAGTGGGTCAGGCGGGCGGTACCAAGACGGATCTGGGTGACTTTCAGGCCATCGCCCACTTCCAGCAGGCGATTCTCGTCGGGAATCACCAGGCCATCGAATTTCAGCTCACAGTGACCGCCATGCTCCTCCGGGCCCATAATGGGAATACGCCGCACCACTTCCCAGCCGGGCTGGTCCGCATCAAACAGAAAGGCGGTGAGGCCCTTGCGCGGGTCGTCGCTGGTCTTGGCAATCAGGATAAAGGTCTGGGCCCCTTCTGCGCCCGTGATAAACCACTTGCGGCCCTTGATGATCCAGTTGTCCCCCTCCCGGGTGGCGGAGGTATAGGTCAGGGACGGGTCCGAGCCACAACCGCCATCGGGCTCGGTCATGGCAAAGGCGGAACGCACCTTGCCGTCGATCATGGGCTGCAACCAGCGTGATTTCTGCTCGTCATCGAGAATCTTGTTAAGCAGGATCATGGTGCCGTCATCCGGCGGCGCACAGTTGAACACCACCGGGCCGAACGGGCTGCGGGCGGCCTCTTCGTAGAGCACCGCCATACCAGCCACGCCCACATCCAGACCGCCCCTCTCTTTCGGCAACTGAAACCCCCACAGGCCGGCGGCTTTCGCCTTGTCACGCAGGGCATCGACCACGCTTTCCTTGAAGTTCTCATGGTCGTCGTAATTGGCCTTGTCGTTTTCCAGCGGCATGATTTCCGCTTCCACAAAGGCGGCCACTTGCTGGCGCAAGCTTTCCAGCTCCGGGCTCAGGGAGAAATCCATGATCTGTCCTCGGTCAGGTTAAAGGGTATTACAGAGATGGCCGCCGTCCACGGCGATCACCGCACCGGTCATGTAGGACGACGCATCCGACGCCAGCAACAACAGGGGACCGACCAGCTCGTCGATCTGCCCCAGGCGGCGATAGGGAATCCGCTTGAGCATTTTTTCCGCCAGCGGACTATTGAAGAAATCCCGGTTGATATCGGTTTCCACATAGCCGGGGCAGATGGCATTGCAACGGATGTTGTAACGCGCAAAGTCCAGGGCCAGGGATTTGGTGAGCTGCACCACCGCCGCCTTGGAGGCGGTATAGGGGGCCACCCGGCCACCCACACGCAGACCGAGGATGGAGGCGATATTGATCAGGCTGCCCGGACGGCCATCGCGCCGCCACTGTTGAATGGCGAACTTGGATACGGCCCAGACGCCCTTCAGGTTGGTATCCACCACCCTGTCCCAGTCTTCCTCGCTGAGCTCGTCGGTGGGCCCCTCATGGGACACACCGGCGTTGTTGACCACCACATCCACCGCCGGCATTTGGGCAAAAGCGGCTTCCACACTGGCGTGATCGCTCACATCCATGGGTACCACGGTGGCCTCACGGCCCAGAGCCAGTACCGCTTCGGCGGTGGCTTCCAGTTTTTCCACCCGCCGCGCCGCCAGCACCACGTCGGCGCCCTCTTCGGCCAGAGCAACGGCAAAGTGGGCACCGAAGCCACTGGAGGCACCGGTAATCAATACTCGCTTGCCGGCCACACTGAATCGCTGGGACATACCTTTCTCACCCTCTTCTGCATCAGAAAGAGACGCTACCCAGCCAGCCTGTCGGCCACAAGGACGAAAACGCTCAGCAGGACGATGACAACAGTAAGGAAAGCGCGTGGCGGGTGTCAGGGGTGGCGTCGGTCAAGGTTAAGGCGGTGCGGGCTGGCAGCCAGTCGATGGCCACCACTTCCTCACTCAGGGACACCGCATCCGGGCACACCACCACGGATGCCAGGGCACCCCAGACCTGGTGCTGAGGGTTGGCAAAGAAAAACCACAGCCAACGGGAAAAGTGCCGCTGTACCCCCACTTCCTCGAACAACTCCCGGGACAAATTCTGGGGCACGGTTTCATTGGGCCGCATCACCCCGCCGGCAGCCAAGTCCCAGCGGCCGGGGTAGAAATGCTTGTCCTCGGCACGCTGCTGCACACATACACGCCCGGCCAGATCACGCACCACCACGTAGGACGCACGATGAATCAGACGTTGGCGCTGCATGCGGCCACGCTGGCAGCTGCCGCGGGGTTGGTTGTGCCGGCTGACCAGAAGGACCGGTTCGCTATTGCTCATGGGATGCTGTTTTCGGCTGACGCGGACAGGAACACTATCGTCATGAGAAAGGGATTGCTACAGGGAAAAGGCCAGGGAATACCTTTATGCAGGCGTTCCCTTCCAGGGGACGAACCGCGCGCGTCAGCGCGAAAGAAATTGGGGAAACCCAATCCGGTTGCGCCGGGTTTGTTGAAGAAGACAGGTTGCCGCATCGCGTCACGCGATTCGTCCCCTGGAAGGGAACTCCTACAGGCACCCATTCCCCCCACAGCTGGCCGCCCTGAGGTTTTACCTCAGTGATCTCAGTGGCCTGAGTGGTAAAAAAATTTACGGCTGGAAGTGGCTGGGCGGGTGGCCGGTCCATTTGCGAAAGGCGCGGGCAAAATTGCTGGGGTCCGCGTAGCCCAGTTTCGAGGCCACCTGCTGCACGGTGATATTGGCCTGCAGATAGCCCATGGCCTTGGTCATACGCACTTCTTCCAGCAGGGACCGATAGCTGACTCCCAGGGCATTGAGATAACGGCGCAGGGTGCGGGAGGTAACGTGAAAATTGCTGGCCAGCTGTTCCAGACTGGGCAGCATGCCTTCCGCCTGCATCAGCCGGGCACGGACACGGCTGGCCCAGTCCTGGTCCGCTTCCAGGCGTTGCAGCTCTTCCTCGCATTTCTGCGCGGCCATCTGCCGGGACGCCGGATCGGACAGGGTAAAACGCTCGCTGAGCAGCGCCTTGGGCAACCGCAACGCCGCCACGTCGGCACCGAACTCCACCGGCATGGCCAGCAATTCCCGATAGCGCTGCGCGTGGGCCGGCGCCGCATAGGGTAATTCCAGGACAGCCCCCTGGAAGCGCTCCCCGAGCAGATAACGGATACCGCCAACCACCGCAGCCACCACCACTTCCAGGTAGGTTTCACGGATATCCCCCAGCGGCACACTCTCCACCAGGCAGAAGCGCACGCCTTCCTGGGACGGCTCGATGCGGGGAACACAAAGGCGGGTACGGGTACGGAAATAACGCTCCAGCAACCGCAGGGCATCACCCAGGTCGGCACTGCTGATGGCGGCATAGCCGAGCAGGCCATGGGCGGTGAGGGTCAATTGCTGCCCCAGAGCCAGGCCGAGAGCCGGATCACCGGTCATTTCACGGGCGCCCACCATGACCCTGCGGAATTGCTCGAAACGCAGGGCAGGTTCCGGGTTATAGACCTCATCCTCGCTCAGGCCCACCTGAGAGAGTAACCGCCGGGAATCCACGCCCACCTCGGCGATCAGTTCCACCAGGTTACGCACATAGTTGACGGGGACCGGAGAACGGCCGGTACCAGGGTCCAGTTGTATAAAGCGCTCGTGATTCATGCGCTTACTATACGCTACTTTTGCCCCTGTCCGAAAATGACTGATTTCTGTCCAGCCCTGCACTTCGTTCCGGCACCACGGTTCACCAGAATGCCTGCATCCGAATTTCCCGGCCTGAACCGCCAAGGACATGACCCATGCAAGAACCTGCCTACAGCCGTCATTTCGGCGCCGATGACGCCCGCGCCATCCGCGACGCAGTGAAAAAGGATCTGGGCCCTTCCACCTTCAAGGCCCGTCCGCTGCGCGCCCTGTGGTTTATTCCCATGAGCGCCATCATCATCGGCAGCATCGCCGCCATCCTGATGCTGAGCCTGCCCTGGTGGGGCAACCTGCTGCTGGCCATCCTGGCCGGCCATACCCTGGCCTGCCAGGCCCTGCTGGCCCACGAAGTGCTGCATGGTGCGCTGGGTATGAGCAAGCGCATGCAGAACTTCCTCGGCTGGATCGGCTTTGGCCCGGCACTGGTCCCCCCGGAATTCTGGCGCCGCTGGCATAACGTGGCCCACCACGCCCATACCAACCTGGGCGACAAGGATCCGGATTCCTTCGGCACCCTGTACCGTTACGAAAAACACCCGGCGACCGCCAACTTCACCAAACTGGCCCCGGGTGGCCGTACCTGGTACAGCTTCCTGTTCCTGTTCTATTCCTTCATGTTCCACGGCCAGCTGGTGCTGCGCATGCAGACCCGCAAGCGCGAGGAATTCAAAGGCTTCAATCGTGGCAAGGCGATCTTCCAGTCCTACCTGTGCATGGCGGCGTGGATTGCCCTGGCGATTGTGTCCGGCCCTCTGGCGATCTTCACCGTGTTGATCCCGATGATGATCATCAACTTCATCGGCCAGAGCTACATTCTCACCAACCACATGCTGCGCCCGCAGATGGACAACAACCACCCGGTGGACAATTCCATGAGCGTGCGCGCCTGGCGCTGGATCGATCCCCTGCATTTCCACTTCAGCCATCATGTGGAGCACCACCTGTTTCCCAAGATGGGCTCCGATCAGGCCCCGAAAGTGCGCGCCTGGCTGCAGCGGGAAATGCCGGAACGTTATGTCTGCCCCAGCCATGTCAAAGCGGTGGCCATGCTCTACAAGACCCCGCGCGTCTATCAGGATGCCAGCACCCTGGTCGATCCCCTTAACCGGGAGCGGACTGTGGATGTGATGGAATTGCAGGGGCAGTTGAACTAAGCAAGCTCCCGCAGCATCTACAAAGCCGCTGTAGGAGTTCCTCTTGAGGGACGAACCACGCGTCAGCGTGGAAATCGCCCGCATGGCGATCAGGAGTGCCGGGCGTCGCCAGAGTCATGGTGATGCCCGCATAGCCCGCTCCCTCGCTCAGGCTCGAGTTCGTCCCTCAAGAGGAACTCCTACAGCGGCTTCGCTTTAAACGTCGCTGGTGATCGCGCCGCCAGCGACGCTCCTTGGCGGAGATTCACGGACCGTCATAGGCCCGCAGGATTTTCACCACTTCCACCTTGTAGTGTGTGTACCAGCCCTCCTGGCCCAGCTGTTGGGCGACCCGGTGTTCGGCCTGCTGTTTCCAGGCCTTGATGGAGACCTCATCCGGCCAATAGGAGAGGGCAATTTCCTGCTCCCCTTCCGTGACGCTGATGAAATCCGTGCAACCGAAATCGGCCATGGCCAGATCCCGTAACTGCCCGGCCATTTTCCGGTAGCGGCTGTCCTGATCGCCCACGGTGGCGGTAAAAATCACGGCGTACATTGACTCTCCCTGTTTTGTAGGAGCTATGCTCGCATGGCGAACACCTCCCTCTTTCGCTATGACAGCACGGTATTTCCCTCGGGCCGCGCGGAATGCGATACGTGACTGCGCTACGCTCCTACAGCTCCTTTAATGCCCTGTCGAAAACGGCAAGGTCGGCATCGCTGAACAGCACGAAGCGCACCCGCTGCACCGTTTCCAGGGTTGGTGCGGTATCACGGACCGTCTGCAACGCCACCTGCGCTGCCTCCGCCAACGGATAACCGAATATCCCGGTAGAAATCGCCGGAAAACCGAGCCCGGCGATGCCGTTCCGGTCCGCAAGCATCAGCGCTTGTCGATAGCAGGACGCCAATAACTGGTCCGACGGTTCATCCCGTCCGTAAACCGGACCGAGACAATGAATCACATGGGCGTTGGGCAGGTTGTGACCAGCGGAGATCACCGCGTCGCCCGGGCGAATGGGGCCCAGCGGGATGCACTCCTGCTCAAGACCCGGGCCGGCAGCCCGGTGAATGGCACCGGCCACCCCACCGCCGATGCGTAACTCGGCGTTGGCAGCGTTAACGATGGCATCCAGATCCGGCTGGTTGGCGATATCGCCCTGCACGGTTTCCACGGTGACGGCATCGAATTGGCGCTGTGTCATGGCAACCTCCTTTACGTTTTTTCCGCAGGAGCGTAGCGGGCGGTCCAATCGGCTTCGAGTTGCGGGAAGCGCGTTTCGAAAGGCCAAACCGGATGCCAGGCAGGACAGGTTTGCGCTTCTCGAAACTCGTTACTCGCTACCGGGTTTATCGCGCCGCCAGCGACGCTCCTGCGGAAAACCTTACAGACTGTGAATCTCTTCCTCGCTCAGGGCCCGGAACTCCCCCGGCGCCAGCGCCACATCCAGCGCGATCTCGCCGATCTGCTCACGATGCAGGGCCACCACCTTGTTGCCCCTCGCCGCCAGCATCCGTTTGACCTGATGGTAACGCCCTTCGTGAATGGTCAGCAGCAACTGATGCGCATCCACACGGTCCGCTCCGGCGGGCAACGTGGGGCGGTCTTCACCGCGCAGCTGGATGCCGTCGCGCAGGGCCTGCAGGTCTTCGTCGCTGACCGGATCCGCGCAGGTTACCCGGTAGCGTTTGTCGCACTGGTGATTTGGCGAGGTGAGCCGGTGGGACCACTGGCCATCCGTGGTCAACAGCACCAGACCGGTAGTGTCCCGATCCAGGCGGCCCGCTGGATGCAGATCCTGGCGCAGCTCCGCAGGCAGCAGGTCCAGTACGGTGCGATGCTCCGGGTCATCCGTGGAGCACACCACCCCCGCCGGCTTGTGCAGCATCAGATAACGGTGGCCCGGCAATTGCACCGGTTCACCATGCAGCCAGACACCCTGCCCGTCCCGCAGTTGCAGGTTGGCTTTCGGGCGCGCCTCACCTTCCACGGTGACCGCACCGCGACTGATCAGCTGTTTGGCCTCCTTGCGGGTGAGGCCGGCACTGTGGGCGAGAAAATAGTCCAGACGCATGGGCAAAACCGTTACCGGGGAAACCGTCATGATAACCGACATAAGGTGTCTGGAGTGCAGGGCCATCGCTGGTATCATAGCGGCCCGATGTCACCCCCCAGCTTTTCCGGAGCCCTATGAGTAAGCTCAACCCCCGCCAGCAGGAAGCCGTGCATTACGCCGATGGCCCTCTGCTGGTATTGGCCGGGGCGGGTTCCGGGAAGACCAGCGTGATCACCCGCAAGATCGCCTGGCTGATCCAGGAACGGGGCATGTCGGCCCGCCATATCGCCGCGGTGACCTTTACCAACAAGGCCGCCCGGGAAATGAAAGAGCGGGTACAGTCGCTGGTGAGCCGGGACCTGACCCGCGGGCTGATTGTCTCCACCTTCCACAACCTGGGCCTGCGTATTCTCAAATCAGAGCTGAAGGCCTGCGGCCTGCGCAGCGGCTTCTCTATCCTCGACGGCGCCGACAGCAAGGAAATCCTCAAAGAGATTCTGCGCCAGGGAGAATCGGAACGGGATCTGGACGCGGTGGATGTGATCCACAAGCGGATTTCCGACTGGAAGAACGCCCTGGTGCTGCCGGAAGAAGCGGTCAGTACCGCCGAGACCGATGAGGATCTGCGCGCTGCCATGGCCTACGGCGGTTACGACCGCATGCTGCGGGTTTGTAATGCCGTGGATTTCGACGATCTGATCCTGATGCCGGCGCGCATGTTCCGCGAACAACCGCGCATCCTGGAAAAGTGGCGCAACCGCATCCAGTACCTGCTGGTGGATGAATACCAGGACACCAACGGCGCCCAGTACGAAATGGTAAAGATGCTCACCCTGCCGGCGGGCAAGTTCACCGTGGTGGGCGATGACGACCAGTCCATCTACGCCTGGCGCGGTGCCCGCCCGGAAAACCTGGCGCAATTGCAGCAGGACTGGCCGACCCTGAAAGTGGTCAAGCTGGAACAGAATTACCGCTCCACCGGTCGCATCCTGAAAGCCGCCAACACGGTCATCGCCAACAATCCCCACGAATTCGAAAAAAGCCTTTGGTCCGATTATGGCTACGGTGAGCCGATCCGCTTTTCCGCCCTGCGCGATGAAGAAGCGGAAACCGAATGGATTGCCAGCGACATCTTCCACCGCCGTCTTCAACAGGGTCTGAAGTGGAAGGACTTTGCGGTGCTGTATCGCGGCAATTTCCAGTCACGGATTCTGGAAATGAAACTGCAGAGTCTGTCGATTCCCTACAAGGTATCCGGGGGAAAAAGTTTTTTCTCGCGCAGCGAGATCAAGGATTTGATGTGCTACCTGCGCTTGCTGGTGAATCCGGACGACGACAACGCCTTCCTGCGCATCATCAACACTCCGCGCCGGGAGATCGGCCCGGCCACCCTGGAAAAACTCGCTACGTGGGCACTGAAGCGAGGACAGGGGCTTTACCATGTCTGTGACGACATTGCCCTCAGTGACGTCATGAGCCCCAAGGCTGCCGAGAAGCTGCAGGCGTTCAAGGCCTGGCTGGATGCCAAACGGCAGTTCTGTTTCGGCCACAACAGCCTGCAGGCAGTGCAGGAACTGATCACCGACATGGACTATGAAGGCTGGCTGATGCAGAACGCCTCCAGTCCGCGCATCGGCGAAAAAAATATTGAAAATATCTGGCAACTGGTGCGCAGCATTGAACGCATGCTGGAAAAGCAGGAAGACGAAGAAGACGGTGCCAGCGACCTGGAATCCGTCATCAAGAAACTGGTTCTGCTGGACATGCTTGAGCAGCAACAGGAAGAAGACGACTCCGACCGGGTCCAACTGATGACCCTGCACGCGTCCAAGGGGCTGGAATTCCCCCACGTCTACATGATGGGCGTGGAAGAGGAATTCCTTCCCCACCGCACCAGCATCGAAGAAGACAACATCGTCGAGGAACGCCGACTGATGTACGTGGGTATCACCCGCGCCCGGGAAACCCTGGCCATGACCCAGGCCCTGACCCGCAAACAGTACGGCGAAAAAATCGACACCACCGCCAGCCGCTTCGTGGACGAAATGCCCCAGGAGGATATCGACTATCTGGGCATCGGCATTCAGAAGGATGAAGCCAAGGAAGATGCGGTGGCAGAAGCCAGCATCGCCAATCTTCGGGCGTTACTGGATTGAACCTTACCACCCCCTTTCCGTAGGAGCGTCGCTCGCGGCGCGATACCCGTATCTTGCAAACACCTCCACGCTTTCTACGCCGCCGCTGTAGGAGCTCCTCTTGAGGGGCGAACCACGCATCAGCCTGGAAATCGCCGGCAGGGTGATCAGGAATAGCATAGCTTGCGATCCCGCCAAGCTATGCTGCCTCGCTACGCTCGGTTCGCCCCTCAAGAGGAGCTCCTACAGCGGCTTCGAAACAGCTTGGGGCAGAATGCCCCTGGCTATCGCGCCGCGAGCGACGCTCCTACGGCACGGGGAGAATCAGGAGTCTACTTGGCGCCGCTGAGCTGCAGCATGTAGATGACAGCGTTGCGGACTTCCTCGTCGCTGCAGTCGAAGCAGCCTCCACGGGGGGGCATGGAGTTGATGCCGGCGATGGCCTCGCTGACGATGGTGTCGAAACCTTCTTCTTCGATTTCGTGGGACCAGTAGAGGCGATGTTCCTTGCCGACTTTGGGAGCGCCAAGTGCGCCGGAGCCGTGGCAGGTGACACAGTATTGGCGGTACAACTGCGCCCCGTCGCGCGCCTGCGAAACATCCGCAGCGGCGGCCGGGGCGCTATCGTCGGAACAGGCTGCCAGCCACAGGGCCGACAGCAGGATTCCCAGGGAACGCAGCAAGATTATTGACTCTGCTCGACCATGTACTCGACGGCGGCCTTGATCTCGTCGTCAGAGCAATCCATGCACATACCCTTGGGCGGCATGGCGTTGAAGCCTTCGATGGCATGCTTGACCAGGGTGGCGTTGCCCTTGGCAATACGGGCACTCCACTCCGCAGCCACACCGGTCTTGGGGGCACCGGCTGCACCGGTGGCATGACAGGCGGCACAGGCAGACTGATGCACCTGCTCACCACTGCGCGGACCACTGGCCACTTCTTCTGTGGCAGCGGCAGCGCTGCCGCACTCATCACCCTCGACGCACACAGACCCTACCGGCTCAAGACGCTCGGCGGTGGCTCGCTCGCTGAATACAGAGCGCTCACCCAGCGGGTAAGGGGAGATTTCCTTGGTGCTCTTTGCAGCCACGCTACCGGCGGCAAACAGGGTAGCGACCAGTACCAGGCTGGCAGTCAGCATCTTTTTCACGATTCCACCTCTATTCTCTGTGTTTCGCCCGAGGGCGCTGCGCCGGCGATTATACCCGCTCAGGGCGTAGGGACAAAATGCTTGATGTATCGACTGTGGCCGGGAGTCCTGCGACAGGGGAAAACCGGTGCGCCATGCCATGACTGCCCGGCCCGGCAGCGAACAGGTCTAGTGTATTTCGATACGGGGTAATGACAGGGTGAAGCGGCTGCCTTCGTTGACCACACTGTCCACCTGGATGTCGCCGCCATGGCGTTCGGTCACCACCTTGACGAAGCGCAACCCCATGCCCGCCCCGCGGGTACGCGCGCCGCCGCTGGTGCTGGCCCGGCTAAAGCGCTGGAACAGTCGCTCCTGGAATTCCGGCGGAATGCCCACGCCCCGGTCACGGACCTCACAGACCACGGCCTCCTCCCGGGCATACAGGCGCACGTCCACGGAACTCCCCGCATGGCTGTATTTGATGGCATTGGTGAGCAGGTTCACCATCAGACGCTCGAGCAATTCGTTATTGCCCAGCACCCAGACCTCCTGATGGGGGTCGTAATCAAAGCGCAGGGTGATCTCCGCCTGCTGGGCCTGGATCTGCACCATATCAATGGCACTCTCCACCACATCAAGCATGTCCTGCTCGTTCATTTCCACCGATTCCACCGCTTCCACCCGCGCCAGCTGGAGGAATTGCTCGGCGATGTTCAGGTTGCGCTGGGCATAATGTTGCACGTTGTCGAGGAACTCTCCGAGGGACTGACCCTCACCCTGCTGACGCATTTTCTCGGTAAGCGCCAACACCGATACCATGGGGGAACGCAGGTCGTGTGAGAGGAAATCCAGCATTTCAGAACGGGCCCGCATGGCCTGTTTCACATCGCTGATGTCCTTGAAGGAGATAATCATCATCCGCCCCGGATTGTCACCGGCATGCACCAGCAGCATATCCAGGTAGAGATCGGCTCCCTGACGATTGCGGCATTCCAGCTGGGTACGGCCTTCCGCCAACGCCTGGCATAACAGCTCATCCCAACTGTGTTCTCGCAGTTCCAGCTCTCTGCCCAGGTCTGTGACAGTGGGCTGCCCCGCATCCAGGGCCCCTATTTCCAGCCCCAGCAGAAAGGACGCCTGGGGATTGGCGTAGACGATCACCCCACAGGCATCCGCAATGACCACCCCTTCACGGATTTGCGCCAGGGTCACCTGGAAGAACCGCGTCAGGGCTTCCTGGCGATCCTCTTCCCGACGCAGACGGTCGATATGTTTTTCCAGCACTTCATAGCGGGGCCCGACGGTGGGCGCATGGGTACGCACTCGCACCAGCATGGCCCGCACCCAGTAATCATAGGTGTCCGCATGCAGGGCTTTATGCCAGACCAGGTCCAGTTCGTAGCGGCGACCGGCATGCTTGAACCGATACTGGCGCGCCAGAGCGCCTTTCCAGGTGGCCGCCGGCAGACTGTCACCACCCCGGCAGGGTTTCTCGCCGCCCAGCAGCCGCCAGGCACGTACCGGTAACACCTGGTCAAACATGCGCCCCATTTGCTCCAGGCTGGATGGCCGTGTCAGCCGCTGGTTCAGGTCACTGTATTCGGACAACCGCTCAAGGGCATGACGCATGTAGGACAGGGAATATTCCAGACGTCGCCAGGTCCACAACGGGTACGCCATCAACGCCGCCGCCATGGCCCCGGAGGGCGGGAACCACAGGCGCAGCACGATCAGCACCACCATGCTTGTCAGCAGGCAGAGCAAAATCACCCCGCCCACCAGGGGAATACTCCAGCGCGGCAGCACATAGGGCAGCAGCAGCGGCGCCAGCAGGGCCAGCATGGTGCCCAACACCAGCACACTGCTCATGGGCAGTTCCCGGATCAAGCGATCCGCGCGCAGGGCATCCAGCAAATTGGCATTGACCTCCACGCCGGCCATCAACTCCCCCTGACTGGCCATGGGGGTGGGCAGCATGTCGCCGAGACCGGCTGCGGTGGCACCAATCAACACGATCTTGTCACGGATCAGCTGTTCCGGGATCAGGTTATCCAGTAGCTCCACCGCCGATACCTGCGGATAGCTGTTGGGCCCGCTGACAAAGGGTAAATAGCGATGGTAACGGCGCACATTGGCCAGCCCGGAGAACTCTTCGCCCTTGTTGGCCGGGAAAGTGTTCTCCGGCAGCATCCCCTCCTGAATCAGCAGGGTCTGGGTGATATGGGGCCACCAGGCCTGGCCGATACCGGAGCGCATATACACGGAACGGGCCACTCCGTCGCTGTCCAGTTCCAGGTCCACATGGCCTAAACCTGCGGCAGCCCGGGCAAAAGGCGCATAGGGCAGGACTTCGATGAGCTGACCGCCAGCGCGCAGTTGCTCCACGTGCACCGGCAGGTAGACATGGCCATTGGCCGCCATGGCCTGCACCAGGGCGAGATCGGAATCCGGGTTGTTGCGGTCCGGCTCGGACAGGATCAGGTCCACCAGTATCGCCCGGGCGCCCATCTCGGTGAGGCGGTTGATCAGCCGGGCATGAACTTTACGATCCCAGGGCCAGCGGCCAATTTCCCGCAGGCTGTATTCGTCAATGCCGACGATAACCAGGTCCGGGGAGGGATCGTCAGGGAGGGTTTTGAGAAGGTTGTCGTAGATGTAGCGATCAATAAAAGACAAGGCCCCACTGATACTCAGCAGGGCACAGAGACCCACTACCAGAAACAGCACCGAAATGTGTTCCGCCAGATAGCGACGCTGATAGGCATTGAGGCGCGAGCGCATCTATTACAGCGCCAGCAACAATGCGGCCCCGCCGAGGAAGACCCAGAGGTCCCATTTGGAATCCTTTTCCGCCACAGGCTCCGGGGCGGCCTCAATGGAGAAATCGGTCCAGCTTTCGTGGCCACGCAGACCATTCTCATCCACCGCACGTACCAGCAGGCGATAATCGCCCTCCGGCAGCGCCTGCTGCCATTGGCCCGCCTGAAGGGACGCCTGCCCCAACAGTGCCTTGTCGTCCTGGCGATACCATTCCAGCCAGTAGCTTGCCGCATCCGATTGGGTGGGCCATACCGCTGTGACGCCCTGATGGGAAGCGGTCAGCTCCACCGACGGCGCAGGCAACAGGGGAACCGGCTCGATAGGCGGCTCATCCAGTCTTGCCAGGGTGGCGAAGCCGGCCTGCACATCACGACGGGTTCCACGAGCACTGACATCCACCCGGCCATCCACCACCTCGTTGCGGGTAGTTTCACCGGCATCCACACTCACGTAGTACTCGGTACCACGCACCGCCGCCACCGCACCGGGGGTGAAGACCTTGAAAGTGCGATCGTCGTTGCTTGCCGGGGTTACCCGGTTACGGATATTGCCTCGCTCAAGGCGTAGCTCGGTCTGCTCGCCCTGTTGATCCAGAAAACGGCGATAGCGATTCACCACCAGCAGGCTGGCCGGCTTGATCACCACTTCGGACTGGTCAGCGAACTCCAGGCGGGCACTGCCGCCGGCGGCGGTTTCCAGCGCATCACCGAAGGCCACCTGCTCCCCGCTCTGCACTTGTCGGGCCTCGCCGCCGGCGGCGGGATACAGCATCACCTCACCGGTCACCGCAACCACGCGGGCCGGGATCGGCTTTTCCTTGAGCCAGGCGATCGGCACGAGCAGATTCTGGCCCGGTTCCACGCTGTGAGGGTCTGCCAGGGAATTATGGCTGGCCAGATCTCGCCAACAGGACGCCGGTTGCTGGGCAAATTGCTGGCAGACCTTCCAGAGGGTATCCCCGGGGCGCAGCGTGTAATGCCAGTCGTCCGATGCTGCTGCGGCAGTCGTCAGTCCCAGCAGCAAGGCTGCACACAACCAGACCCTCATAGCGTTATTCCTCAATCGGCTCCAGACGGTAACCATGCTGGTAGACCGTCTTGATGCGGTAGCCCTGCTCCGGGCGAATCTGCAGGCTGCGTCTGATGCGGCTGATATGCACATCCACGGTTCGTGATTCGATCGGGGTCATGATGCCCCAGACCTTTTCCAGCAGATGGGCACGGCTCATCAGCTTGCCCACATTCTGGAACAGATAGCTGGCGAGCTCATAATCCTTGTCGGTGAGCTTCACCGGCTCGTCCGCCAGCAAAATCTGCCGTCGCGATCGGTCCACTGTCCAGGGCCCCACTGTCAGGGCCGTTTCATCATCCATATCCGATACCCCCGCCCGGCGCCCAAGGGCGGCTATCCGGGCCAGCAATTCCGCTTGCTTGGTAGGTTTGACCATATAGTCGTCCGCGCCCTGGGAGAGAGCCCCCACAATGGAAGACTCGTCGTCACGCTGGGTGGCAAACAGCACCGGCGTGCGGTTACCGCTGGCCCGGACTTCCTCCAGCACGGCATAGCCGTTCATATCCGGCACTTCCCAATCCAGCACCAGGATGTCGAAGGTGTCGCGCCGTAACAGGGACATGAACTCGCGCCCGCTGGCCAGGTGAATACAGTTATGGCCCGCTTCCTTAAGCCAGTGAGTGACAAGCTCAGCCTGAGCCATGTCATCTTCCAGATAAGCAATGCGCACAGTTTTCTCCATCAGTTGGCGGCCAACATCTGCCCGAAGAGGGTACCGATTTATCGGGGGTATCACGGGAAAAGATTGTAAAATGGACAGCACCGACGTGCGAGGCCGAAAGCACCATCAGGCTGGCGATGCGGTCAGTTTGAGGCCGACGATACCGATCACTACCAGCCCCATGAAGGCCAGACGGGACAGGGTAGCCGGATCCTTGAAGAACAGGATGCCCAGCAGGGTAATTCCCACCGCCCCGAGACCGGTCCAGACCGCGTAGGCAGTGCCTACCGGTATGCCCTTCATGGCATAGGAAAGCATCAGCATATTGAGCGCGGTGAGCACCAGCGACGTGCCGATGGACGCGACTCCGGGCTGCATCTGGATCCACTTGAGGCTCATGGCCCAGGCGATTTCCACAATCACTGCCAGTAATAACACAATCCAGTACAGGTTCATCCTGTTTCCTCCGATACGCTTGTCGTTTCACGGACACGGGCTCGTAAGGAAAGGCAGCGCTACCGGAAACCCGAAAGAGGCAGACTGCGGAGTGGTGACGGCCCAGATGGCACATCGCGCGCAGATTATAAGCATCTGCGCCCACATTGCATCCCATCCATGGACGCCAACGCCACAACCGGCTATCATTCGCGCCCGTTGAACCCCCAAGTTCTTCATCTGCAGACGGTCGGAACGGAGCAACCTCGTTCAACCCTCTGCAACCGGTTTTGCGCCCGTAGCTCAGCTGGATAGAGCGTTGCCCTCCGGAGGCAAAGGTCAGAGGTTCGAATCCTCTCGGGCGTGCCATATTAAAAAAGGGGCTTCCTGTTCAGGACGCCCCTTTTTTATTGTCCTGACCGGCTATTCCCCTGCCCCCTCCGACCGGTACTCGCTGGGTGAACAGCCCTGCCAGCGCCGAAAGGCGCGCACAAATCCCCCGGCGTCGGTGTAGCCCAGATGGGCAGCCACTTCCTCAATTTTCATGGCGGTGCTCCTGAGCAACTGCAGTGCCAGTTGGCGCCGCTCTTCTTCGACCAGGTCCCGGTAGCTGGTGCCCTCCTGTTCCAGTTTGCGGCGCAGGCTGCGCGCAGACAGTGCCAGCTCGCCGGCCATGTCATTGAGCGTCGCCCCCAGCCCCAGGTTGCCGAGCAGTTTCTGGCGCACCTTACCGGCAATGCCACTGCTTTCCACGGTCTCCATACGCTGTCGGCATTGCTGTTCAAGCATGCGGGTAAGCACCGGATCATAGCCGGGGAACGGCTGGCTGGCCCCGGCACGGTTGACCAGGAGCCGGTTGGCACGGGCATGAAAGGTGGGCGTCAGACCACATAGCGACGACACCACGGAGTCCGCCACATCCGGTTCGCCGGTGAACTCAATCCCCTGGAACGCCACCCCCTGAAGGGTGATTTCCCTGACCAGATTGATCGCCGTGGCCATGTCCCGCTCGAGCAGAAACTGGCGCAGGTGGGGCGGTATCGGGTCCGGGTCGAAGATCACGCCAAAGATATCGCCTTCCTCACAGACCGAAATCCGGCAGTAGGCGGTGCTCAGCGGCAGATAGCGTATGCCCAGGGTGACAGCATCGCGCAGGGTCTTGCAGGTGCGTAGGGCAAATCCCCACACCCCGAAGGTGGCCAGGTTGTATTGCAGGCCCAGCTCAAAACCCCCTACCCCTACAGATGGCAGGGCCAGCATGAGGTTTTCGATAAGACGCATTTCCTGGGTGCGGGTCACCAGCCCTTCGCCGCTGGACAATTCGGCCTCGGCAATGCCAGTGCCCAGCAAGCAGGTTTGCCGGTCAATGCCATGACGCTGGGCGAAGTTGAGCATGACCTGACTGATGGCCACGGGATGGAACTTGTCATCTGAATGCTGCATTAGCGATCCCGCAGATACCGCCCGGTCACACTCTGGCCACGAATGCAGGGCGATTGGCCACGGTGGCTATTCCGGCTGTTGTCGCGGCACCGTAGTGTTGAGGCTGATGATACCCACAAGAGGCAACACCATGGATTCAGCCGCATTGAACAAGCAGGCCATTGCCTGCGCCAAGCACTATATGGGGAAAACCGCCTGGCCGACAATGTTACTGACCGCCGCCGTGGTAGCCGCCTTCGTTGCCACGCTTGCCCTGTTCGCCAGTGGTTCCCTGCCCGCCTGGGGCGCCTGTCTGCTGGTCGCGGCACTGACGTATATGTCCTACACCCCATTGCATGAGGCGGCCCACGGCAACATCCATGGAAATAACGACAGACATAAATGGGTCAATGACCTGTGCGGGTATCTGGTGGCGCCGATCATCGCCATCCCCTATGCCTCACACCGCATCGAACATTTCACCCATCATCGCTTTACCAACCAGCCGGACAAGGACCCGGATTTCATTATCAGCGGAATGCAGAGCGGGCCCCTTGGCTTTCTGGCAGCCGGACTGCGATTTCAGTGGGTGCAGAATACCTTTTTTGTGCAGCACAGCTGGGGCAGTGCATCACTGAAAGAAAAGCTGATTTACAGCGCCGAGCTGGTGGTCTCGCTGGGCTGGCGCATTGCCTTTCTGGCCATGGTCGACCAGCCCGGCACCGTGGCGGTGATTCTGCTTGGCTACTATCTCGGCGGCCTTTTCACGGCCTACTGGTTTGCCTATCGCCCGCACCATCCTTACAAGGTCAGCGAGCGCTACCGCAATACCAACAGCCTGATCATGCCACGCTGGATGAAACCGCTGGAGTGGTTCTGGCTGGGACAAAACCTGCATTCCATCCATCACCTGTTCCCGCGAGTGCCCTTTTACCGTTATCACGCTCTGCATCGGGACATCGCGCCGATTCTTCAGGCCCAGGGCACGCCAATCATCGGCATATTTTCCCGCTTGCCGGTCGCGCCCTCAAACACCGCTGAGCAGATGCCTGCCGATTGAGCCTGCACAGTCCCGGCACGTCTCAAACAAACGGACTGCCAATAAAAAAGGGCCGGATTTTCCGGCCCTTTTTTTCTGCGGTCATCGACGTCAAGACGCTGAATCCGACGCCACCGTACCGGCTTCCCGCTCGGTTTCAGTGAGGTGCTTGGGGTTATCACCGGAAACCTTGCCCACCCACAGGGGGTGCGGCTCAGCCTGACGGATCCGCTTGCGGAACTGGCGCCGCACCACCCACAGGCAGGCTGCCACCGCCAGCAACAAGAGATTCACCAGACGGTTATCCGCTTCCAGCCAGGCATGGCTGCCTTCCAGCACAGTCTGCAACAGGGGAATGGCCAGGTAACAGAATGGTGCCATACGCAGCATCTGACTACTGAACCGCAACGGCGACGCGCGCAGACTCCAGGCCACCAGCAATACCAGGATAACGGCAAACACCCCCCGTTCCGCCACGGCCACCAGGCCCGCCAGCGGGGTATGGGGTAACAGCTTGCTGGCCAGGAAACTGAAGGCAATGCCGATCACCACGCCGGCACAAACGCCCAGGGTCAGACGTAACAGAAAGGCCGATGAGCGCCCGGGACCGGTGCGGTCCGAGCGACGCTCACACCAGAGAATGTTGCCGGAGACAAACAGCAAGGAGCCCAGCAACCCCAGGGCGAAGTACAACAGTTTCACCAGCAAGCCCCCGTAGTCACCGAAGTGCAGGGAGTAAACCGGGGACAAGCTGGCAAAGTTGAAACTGCGCTGCTCTGGCGCAATCACCCGTAACGGTCCCAGGGTCGGGTCCAGGACCACGTGGGCATGGTGCCCCAGATACCCGGGCACGGAGCCGGCCACATCGATCCAGCCAGCGGCATCGCCGTAGCCGCGGATTTCCAGCCAGTCCACGGTCAGATCCGGAAGTTCATTGCGGGCCGCGGACAACACGTCTTCCATCAACGGCATGGTCACGGTGTCGCCCTGGCTGTCCACCGCCGGCCATACTTCTGTCTCTTCCGTGATGACCCCGCGCAACTGGGGGCCGAACACCAGCGCCCCCAACAGCACCGCCACCACGGTGAACATGCCCATGGCGGCCCCGGTCACCGACATGATCAGGTGAAACGGAAAGCTGATGATGCCGATCACGTTATGCAGGTTTTTCCAGTAACGACGCATGTTGCCCTCGTGCTTGAGGGCAAAGAATTCCTTGCGGATTTTCGGCCAGTGGATCAGCAACCCGCTGAACAGGGCGACCCCGTACATCACCGAGATCAGGCCCATGAAGGTCATGCCGATATTGATCGGCCAGCCCGGATTGGGAATGCCAAGGGCAAAATGCAACTCGTTGATGAAATCCGCCAGGGCCGAGCGGGGCACGTCTTCGCGGACTCCCTCGGCATTGAAGTCCGTGGCATGGGCGGTGACCCAGTCGCCCTCCGAGGACTCGAACCACATGACCCCCGGATCTTCCGCATCCGGCAGCAGGTACAACCGCTTGCGGGCATCCGGATACTGACCGGTGACCTGTTCCAGCAACCCGTCCATGCCCATGGGCACAGAAGCCGGTTCCCCGTAGTGGGCCTCCTGCCAATGATGCAGTTCATGATGAAACACATTGATGGCACCGGCGAAAAACGCCACAAACAGTGCCAGACCACTGACCATGCCTACCCAGGCATGGAGATCGACCATCCGGCGCAAACGCTCACCCTTCATGCCCCGACTCCATATAGCGGGGTGGCCTGAAGGGCCAGCCAGGCGGCCAGATTCGCCACCCCCAGCGCCACAAGAATCGGTTTGGCCTTCGCCGGCAGCGCCACCAGCAGCACCAGCAACATCCACAGCAGCACGGCGGCAACCAACTGCAGCACCAGCCACTCCTGCCACGGCATCGGCAGAGCCGCCGCCAGCAGGCCGATCAGCATCAGGGACAGGGGGAGACTGAGCACGGTGCCCAGGGCATATCTCATCCGCGCACCCTCCGCTGGAAGCTGTCGCGGTAATGACCGGCCATCAACGGCAACAGCATCGCCGGCAGGACAAACACCCAGAGCGCCACAAAGAGCCCTACGCCTACCCCCAGACTGAGTATCCACAGCGCCGTGGCAGCAGCCAGCAGCAATACAGCCAGCAGGCGCACCATGGCTGGTAGCGGTTGCTTCAGCCAGCGCTGCTGGCGATCACTGAGATAAAAAAGGACAACGCTGGCCAGGGTGGCCAGAACGGCAAACCACATGGGAGAAGAACCCTGAAATACTGATAATGGTTCTCATTTAATACCAGTCTGCCGGGGCGCGTCAAACGGTACGGCTCGCGCCCTCGTCGCGCAGCGGCAACAGCTGCTGGGTGGCTTCGCTGAGTCTGGCCGTGGACAACTGATTCCAGTCCACCGCATCCCGGTCGGGCATCCACACATCCCGGAACGCCGCGGCATCCGCCAGGGCCATTTCCGGGGTCAGCATGGCCACGCCGTGATGATCACCGGCAATACCGCCGGCCTGTCTCACCGCCACCCACCAGGCCGGCGGCCGCCAGCGCAGGGCAACACCCGGCAAGTTGCAGCTCAGCTCTTTTTCCGACACACAACACTCCAGCAAGGTATCACGCTGGGCACTGAGCCCCTGGCGCCAGAGGACCGAGCCGGCCACCATCACCAGGGAGGGAAAGGCCCGCAGCAAGGCTCGACAACGATCCACCTCGTCCAGTTCTTCACCCAGGATGACCTTGAAGAAAACCGGGCGGGGCGGTGCCACCTGCTTGATGACCCCCGCTTCCAGCCAGCGCAGCGCCACATCCAGAGCCTGATCTTCTTCCCCGGGCAATAATTGCTTCAGGTCTGACAGGGCAAATACCCGAGGCAAGCTTTCCAGTGCCGGAGCCAGTCGATTCGCAGCCAACATCAACGATCCACCTGGTTGGCCAGTGGCAACTGCAGGCCCAGCCATTGGCGCACCGTCATTACCCGATAGAGGATATGGCAGATGGCCGTGAGCCGGCGCGGCTCAGGCAGCCCGCATCGCCGCAGGGCCGCCACTTCCTCCAGCTGATGCTGCAGCAGGCTGATTTCCCGGCTACGACTATCGGTGGGGCGTTGGTACTGGGCCAGTCGCACGGTGAGCAACTGCCCTTGCATATCCTCCTCCAATGCCGCGTAGGCTCGCTCAATCAGGCTGTGACTGGTGAGATGACGCAACATCCCGGAAGAATGGCGCCGCCGTCCACCCCGCCGAACCGGACTGACAAACATCGCCAGCAAGTCCACCAGGCGGTGCAACAGAGGCAACCAGGACGCCCCCCTGCGGGTGGCATGCAGGTACCACCACCAGGCACGCAAGCGGCCGATGTCCTGACGCAGCATCCGCACCCTGGCGTAATGTCGCCCCTCACCACTGGAGGCATAGCTGGCGCGATACACCGCCAGATACTCACCCAGCGCCTGAAGGCGATGCTCCACGGCGGTAAGTGCCAACTCCTGCTGACGCCAACGATCCGTTTCCGACTGGCTTGCCATACCCGAAACTCCTGCAACTGCTACTGCTTAATATGCACTGCAACTCATAAACCCGGTTCCGGCACGCGCATTCGACGGCCAAAACCCGGCAGGATCACTCTAGCGGCGGGCCGGTGCTATCCACAGTGGAATTTCGTTTTGCCTCGTTGCCGTTTGTATCTTGCTGCTACCGGATGGTTGCCTGAATTTGCACTGTAAGATATCGCCTACCGGTATGTACGCTGATATCCTAGTCAGATCATCGCTTTTCTTGCAGGACCTCCATTGCCCACCCGCCCTTTCGCTGCCCTGCTTTTCGTGATCGCCAGTCTTGCCCACAGCCATCCCGGCGGCCTGGACAGCCAGGGCGGACACATCGACCGGGCCACCGGCAGCTATCATTGCCACCGTGAACCCTGCCTGACCCTGCATCGTCAGCAACAGCAAGCGGAACAGGAAGCCCGCGAGCAGAACCGGGCCTTTTCCGGTCTCTACGAACGCAAGGACTGGCCCCACTGGCTGGACCAGGATGGGGACTGCCAGGACACCCGCGCAGAGATACTGATTGCCACCAGCCAGGTGCCGGTTACCTTTACCCGGGATGACCGTTGCACCGTGGCCACCGGTCGCTGGCATGACCCTTACAGCGACACCGTTTTTACTTCCGCCAGCGAGCTGGATATCGATCATCGGGTCCCCCTGCGCCATGCACACGGCCATGGGGGTGATCGCTGGGATGAGAGCTTGCGACGCCAGTTTGCCAATGACCCCGCCAACCTGTTGCCGGTGTCAGCCAGCGCCAACCGCAGTAAAGGGGCCAGCAGCCCGGACCAGTGGCTACCGGAAAACCGCAGCTACTGGTGCCAGTACGGGCAACACTGGCAAGGCATCAAACAGCGCTATCAGTTGCTGATAACGCCACCGGAACAACAGGCCATTGAGTCATTGCTGGCGACCTGCCAGGTGGCCCAAAAGCGCCCATAAAAAAAGCCGCCCGAAGGCGGCTTTTTCAACATGAAAACGCGGCTTTTATTGCTCGGCAGCGTCCTTCATGCTCTCTGCGGATTCTTCCGCACTTTCATAGGCGTTATCGAGATCTTCGCCCATTTCTTCCATGGGACCTTGCGGGTTCATGGAGTCTACTGCTTCATCCACTTTTTCACCGGCTTTCTCCACCGGCCCATCGTTACTGTCGCACCCGACAAGCAGGGCGGAAAAGGCAAACAGGGCAGCCAGAATTACTTTACCGAAAGTACGCATAGACTCACTCCTTGAAGTATCAGTGATTCGAACATCCCTGACTGTAAAGCCATCCCACGTCAAAACCCAAGAATTAACGCGCAAAGCAGGGCCATTTTACGAATCATTACGTTGCCTGTCTTGTGCGGATGCAGCCATTTACGCACGCCCACTCCAGGGGTTCCGACAGGCCGGCCACTCCCTGCTATGATGCGGTCAGGACAAGGAGAACCCATGAAACAATTAGGCCGTAATGTGGGCGGACTGGCGCAACTGGTCACCCGTGTAGGCAATGAAATCACCCAGGTGGTACAGGATATTCATGGTGCTGTGGCCAACCCGTTTGGCTTGCGCGGCAACGATTACACCCCCGCACCGATGGTCTACAACCTGATTCGCTACGGTTTCCGCCAGGCGGGCAACGTGGCAGGCATGGCCGACCTGCTGGCGGACCCGAACCGGGAACTGCGCGACAGCCTGGATCTGCAAAGCATCGTCAACGGGGTTTTCGGGCAACTGCTGGCGGAACAGAACAGTCCCTATGCCCTGCGGATGACATTACTGCCCACCGGCCCGGTTCAGGGCGACACACTTGTGGTCTTTTTGCATGGCCTGTGCATGAACGATGCCTGCTGGAGCAACCCGGCGGCAGATGCCTTCAACCACTGGGCCCGCACCGAACTGAAAGCCGATGTCCGCTACCTGCGCTATAACACCGGCCTGCATATTTCCGATAATGGCCGCAAGCTGGCAGGGCTGCTGGCGCATACCGTCCTGCCGCAGCGGGTGATTCTGATCGGCCACTCCATGGGCGGACTGGTGGCCCGCAGCGCCCTGCATCAGGGCCGCCAGCGCGGCGACGCCTGGACCGACAAGGTCACCCATCTGGCCTGCCTGGGGTCGCCGCACCAGGGCGCTCTGCTGGAGCGTGCCGGCAACCAGGCCAACCGTCTGCTCGGCGCCACACCGTATTCACGCCCCCTGATGCGGCTCGCCAACCTGCGCTCCGATGGCATCCGCGACCTGCGCTTCGGTTATGTCCTGGAAGACCAGTGGCGTGACCGGCCTCTGGACGAGTCCCGTCCCAGCAGCAAGGTGCCGCTGGATACCCAGGTGGAGCAGTTATTCATCGCCGGCAGTGTCAGCGAGCCGGGCCACCCCCAACCCCGCGGGGACTGGCTGGTGACCGTGGACAGCGGCCTGGCCACGCGCCTCTACCCTGAAGCGGAACGGCTGACCCGGGAGCTGTTCTACCAGATGGGGCACATGACCATGATTGAGGAAAGCCGTACCTATGCGCGCATCCAGCGGTGGCTGGAGGCGTAAATGCGATGCACGCTCTGTGAGAGCCCGGCACGGCCGTTTGCCCGGGTAGAAAGCCGCGACTATTTCCGCTGCGAGACTTGTCGGCTGACCTTTGAAGACCCGGCCAGACTGCCCGATGCGGACACGGAAAAGGCCCAGTACGACTTGCATGACAATAACCCGGCGGACCCCGGATACCGGGGCTTTCTGGCCCAGCTGGCCGACCCGCTTTGCGAGCGGCTGAAGCCCGGCGATGGCGGCCTGGACTTTGGCTGCGGGCCGGGCCCGGCACTGGCACAGATGCTGGAAGAACGGGGTTTTTCCTGCCAGACCTATGATCCGATCTATGCCCCGAACCGGGGACAACTGGACTCGCAATACGATTTTGTGACTTGCACGGAGGTGGTGGAGCACCTGCATCACCCTGCCCGGGAGTGGCAGCAATTTGCCCGCCTGGTGAAACCGGGCGGCTGGCTGGGCATCATGACCCGCTGGCTGATCGACGATGATGCCTTCCCCAACTGGCATTATCGCCGCGACCCCACCCACGTGTGCTTCTGGCAGCCGGAGACCTTCGCCTGGCTGGCCCGGCAGCAGGGCTGGGAAGTGACGCTGACAGGGAATCCTGTGGTGTTGATGCAGAAGATCTAGGGAACCTCTGAATAACTCCTTGCACGCTTCAGGCCACGCTGAGCATGCAAGGAGTTATTCAGAGGTTCCCTAGACTACCCCGCTACGATCACTGCCACGCCCACCGCCAGCAGCGCCAACGGTACGATGATGATCGCCTGCCGCGCGAGACGCGCTCCCCAGTGGCGATGAGTGCTTGAATACCGCTCCATGAAGCCCCCTTCACAAGAAATTCACGCCCGAAGTCTCGAGTATAGGAGGCATTCAATGACGGTTAATCGCCCAAATGGGTGAAAGATTGATGGCAATGCCAGACAAACGAACCAGCGCAACCCGGAAATATACGTTCGGGCACACCATTGCCTGAGCAGCGGCAGGAGAAAAAGCCGCCCGAAAAGAGATCACGTTCCACGGATTCACCGCCATATCCCTTGCGCGCATGCCCGGCCCCGCTTGCCGGTTGTCATTGAACGTCACGAAAGGTCGCTAAAGACTGTGCAACCAGAATTGCAGGGATTTGCGACTTGGCGCCGCCTCCCCCACATCGGTCCAGTCGAAATGGGCTACCAGCTGGTTCTGGGGGAAATAGCCCCGGCCCCGCCAGAAATCATCCAGCGACCGGTAATCGTCCGGGCGAAGGGGGTGATCCTCCGGCCGTTGTACCGCGCAGAACGCGGTATGCAGGAATCCGAAATCCGCCGCATATTGTTCTCGCAGATCAAAGAACCGGTGACCGATTCCTTCACCCCGGTAGGGCTTTAAGAGCACCGACTCGCCGAAATAGAACACCGAGCCCAGCTCCGCGCCCAGTTGCCGAAACGGGGCCTGGAACTCCTCATCCGCTTCCAGCAATGGCAACGCCGTGGCCGCGCCTACCAGCCGGTTGAATTCCAGCGCCAGCACAAAAACACTGCGATCAGACTGGGCGTAGCGATCCAGATAGCGGCGCTCATACTCCCGATTCCCCTCATACAGGTAAGGAAAATCCCGGAAGACCTCAATGCGCAACTCGGCCAGTTCATCCAGCCAGGGTTCCACCGCAAAACCGGTGACAGGGCGAATTTCCACATGGGACATGGCAGCTCCTGGAGATAAAACGGACGACAGCAAACCAATAGCATGATGACAGAGGAAAGGAAAATTGCCTTTTGGAGGATAGAGGAGCTTCAGGCTCCCATCCAATCCGTATTGGGTCAGAGGTGAGCTGGTTGTGTTTGGATAGACCTGTCGAGTTCTGAATGGCCTGAACGCCCTTCGGTCGATTTCCGCGCAAGCGCGGTTCGCACCTCAAGAGGTACTCCTACAGGGGCTTCGTAGAAATGCCGACTTCCGGGGAACTTGCCAGACCCTCCCTAACCAGCGAGCTGAACTCTCCCCGGCCAGGCGAGGATCGCGCCGGTCACCGCCAGCACCACAAACACGGCCCGGCGAAACCGCTGCTCGTCGACCCGGTGGTGCAGCACTTCCCCCAGCACCATGGCCACCACCACCACCGGTACCAGCATGGCAATGCGCGGCGCCGCCGGCAGCAGACTGCCATCCAGCAGGAACACCAGGGTCAGCAGGCTGTTCAGGACCAGCCATACCAGAATCAGGGTGGCGCGGAAGCGTTGTTTGTCCAGGGACAGACCGCTGAGGGCATAGACCAGTAAAGGGCCGCCTGACGCGAACAGGCCATGGGTGATGCCCGCCATGAACATCCACACTCGGGCCCACAGGACTCCATGGACCGTCGCCATCGCACCGCGCCACATACGCCACAGTTCCCGACCGCTGAACCACAGCACCAGCACACCGAAGGCATGCTTGAGCACCTGGTCGCCCAGCCAGGGACGCAGCCCATAACCGGCCAGGGTCCCGATCACCATCAACGGCAGAATCAGTTGCCACAGGGTGGGCCAGTGAATGGCATGGCGATGCCGCCAGCTGAGGGTGCTGCTCATGACGATATTGAGCGGCACCAGCACCGGCAGGATCTCCGTGATCGGCAGCACCAGGGCGCCAAGGGACAGGGCGATGACGATACTGCCGAAGCCGGTGGCCGCTTCGGTGGTGAAGGCCAGGAAGATGAACAGCCCCAGCAACAGCCAGGGCAGGGTGATCATGTCGACCATTAATGGGGTTCCAGTTCGGAGGCGAACTTGCGCACCATCATGCGCTGATAGACATCCGGGGCCAGCCGCCACAGCAGGCTGGCAAACCAGGTGAAGCGGTCCGGGAAGAGACGTTTTTTCTTGCGGTAGTACGCCTCGAACACTCGCTCGGCCATCCACTCCGGGGTCTGCATGGCACCGACCATGGAGCGGGGGTGCGCAGCGGGCTGGCCATCATGGCCCAGGGCATTGGCCTCAATGGGCGTATCCAGGAAGCTGGGATAGACCATCAGGATATGCACCCCGTACTGGGCCACTTCCCCTCGCAATACTTCGAAAAACTGGCTCAGGGCACTTTTTGCGCTGCAATACCCGGCCCGACCCAGCACCGGCATCCAGCCGGCCATGGAACCGATATTGATGATACCGCCACCACTGCGTTTGAGCAGCGGCAAGCAGGCCACGGCCATTTCCACCGGCGCCTGCCAGTCCACCGCCATGACCTTGCGGAACACGGCCAGGTCGGTCTTGTCCGCCAGAGAGCGGTGGGTGATACCCGCGTTGTTGATCAGCACATCCAGGCCACCTTCCTTTTCCTTGAGCAAGGCCACCAGTCGGGTGATTGCCTCACTGTCGGTCACGTCCAGCCGGTGAAAACTCACCCGGGACGGATCCTCCTTGGCCAGGGCATCAGCCCGCGCCCCCAGTTGCAGGGCATTCATATCCGTCATGATGACGCGATGGCCCAGCGCAAAGGCCTGCTGGGAGAGTGCCCAGCCAAGACCGGAGGCGGCGCCGGTAATCAGTATGGTTTTCATGGCTGCTTCCTCGGTTGTTGGCCGGCCATATAGAAGCGAAACACCTGCTCCGAGGTCTTGCGCGGGACATAACCGAATTCTTCCTTGAGACGTCGGTTGGCCAGTACCGGTCGGTAGCGCAGGAAATTCACCTGCGCCGGGGTGTATTGGGTCAATCCAAGCCGATTGCCGAGCCACAGGGCGGCACGAATCAGCCCGGCGGGCACGGAAATCACCGGCTTGCCGAGCAGCCGGCCCAGCTCGTGAAGACTCAGGGCCCCATCTCCGGCCAGGTTATAACAGCCAGCTTTGCTCTCCAGGACTCCCTTCTGAATGATCTCCACCACATCCTGGTCCCAGATGAACACGAACGGCGACGCAGAACCGGCCACCGCCACCAGGCGCGGCTTTTCAAACAACCGGGTAATCAGATTGCGGGTGTGGGCGCCCAGCACGGTACCCGGACGCAGTACCAGCTGCTTCAGTGCCGGATGGCTCTGACGATACTCCGCCAGCAGGGCTTCCACCTGGCGCTTGTGATCCGAGTAGGCAAACTCCGGATTGCCGCGCAGGGCGTCTTCCTCATCCAGCCAGGCGGGGTTGTCTGGGTGGTAGCCATAGGCGGCGCCGGAGCTGGTCACCACCAGCTGTTCCACGCCCGCCGCCACACAGGCGTCCAGCACGTTGCGGGTGCCATTCACATCGATATCAAAATCCCGGGCCCGGTCACCGGAATCCTCCAGCACCGCGGCCAGATGCACCACTTGGTGTATCCCATGCTCACGGATCAGGTGCTTCAGGTCCGGGTCACGGATATCCATGACAAAAAACGGGAAATCGGCACTGTCATCCGCCCGGATATCCACCCCGACCACATGGTGGTCCTGGCTCAGCCGACGGGCGACCTGGCTACCAATGTAGCCGGCGGCACCGGTGATCAGGATGCGTCGTTGCATGATGCCTCCTCGCGGTTTTGGCGATCGTCATGGCCCCGCGACCACCACCAGGCCAGCAGCAGACCGGAAATCAGGTGCCAGACCCCCCAGAAGGCGGCAATCAGGATCATGCCGCTGGCCTGGGGGAAAAAGGTAAACAGGATGGCCAGCCCCAGACCGGAGTTCTGGATGCCCACTTCCATGGTGATGGCTCGGCGGTCCTGCCGGGGCAGGCCGGTGAGTCCCCCGGCGAAGGCGCCCATGCCCAGGGCCAGCAGGTTCTGCAACACCACCAGGATGACAATGCGATCCGCCGTGGCCAGAAACACCTCCATGTTGTTGCCGAAGGCCACACCGACAAACAACAAGAGCACCAGCAAGGTGATGACCCGCATGGGCTTTTCCGCCCTGGCAGCAAAACGGGGAAACAGTTTGCCGGTCATCATTCCCACCAGCAGCGGCAGGCCCAGCACCAGCGCCACCAGGATCAGGATGTTCATGCTGTCCAGCTGGATGTCTGTCAGCATCGACCGGGTATGCGGGTTGAGCCAGCCGTAGAGCGCAAAGTTGAACGGCGTCATCACCATGGCCGCCAGGCTGGAGACTGCCGTCATGCTCACCGACACGGCCACGTTGGCCCGGGCCAGCCAGGTCATGATGTTGGAGAACGAGCCTCCGGGGCAGGACGCCACCAGAATCATCCCCAGGGCCATTTCCGGATCCACTTCGAAGAACCAGGTGGTCAGGCAGGTGGCCGCGGGCAGCAGTACGAACTGGGCAAGCAGACCGACAATGGGCGCATCCGGGCGCTTGAGCACCCGGCGAAAATCCTCACCGGTGAGTGACAGCGACACCCCGAACATCATAAATGCCAGGATCACATTGAGAATCAGCAGATTCTCGCTACTGAACTGCACCTCCACCTCACACCCCCTGTTTCAGGTCGGCGATGTGGGCGTTAACCGCCTTGCGATAGCTGTCCTTGTGCACGTAGTAGGCCATACGCTCAAGCTTGAGATAGTCGAAGCCCCCATCCAGCGTCTGGCCGGCTTCGGCGGTGGCTTTCTGTTCCAGCGCCTCTGCCACCGGATGGTTGTTCTCTCTGGCCTTGATATAGAGCGCCACCATTTCCGCCTGCTCATTACGCCCTTCCCAACCCAGACCAGCCGCTTCCACCATGCCCATCATGAACAGGTTACGGTGCTGGGGATGGAACACGTTCAGATACAGCTGCGGCGCATCCGCGTTATGCCAATTCAGTTCCCCGGCATCGATAAAGGGGTAATCCAGCTTGTAACCGGTGGCCATCAACACCAGGTCATAAACCCGGGACTGGCCATCCGCAAAGGTTACCGTGTCGCCCACCACCCCGACGATGTCGCCGTGGGGGGTAATGTCACCATGACCCAGGTGGTGCAGCACCAGGGAATTGATCACCGGGTGGGATTCATACATCCGGTAGGAAGGCTCCGGCAGTCCGTAATCACTGGGCTTGCCGACGATGAGACGGATTAGCCTGGCATCCAGGCGTTGTTTGAGACTCCGGGGCAACTTGATCTTGCCCCCGATGCTGTCGGTGGGTTTCCCGCCGATAAACTTGGGCAGGAAGTAATACCCCCGGCGCACGGACAGGTCCACACTGGCCGCCCGGTGCACCGCATCCACGGCAATATCGCAGGCAGAGTTACCGCACCCCACAATCAGCACCCGTTTGCCGTCAAACACCGAGGCATCACGATACTCGCAGGAGTGCATCAACTGCCCCTCGAACTTGCCCGGCAAACTGGCCTGATTGGGCTTGTGCAAGGTGCCATTGGCAATCAACACGCCCTGGAAGTGACGGCTTTGCGTTTCTCCGTCGCGCTCGGTGGTTACCTGCCAGCCATCGCCCTCTCGTTCCACCCGCACCACCCGCGTGGAAAATTCGTAGTGCCGATAAAGATCGAAATGACGGGCATAGGCCTGAAAATAACGCTTCATCTCACTGTGATGCGGGTAGGTGGCCACCTCATCCGGCATGGGGAATTCGCTGAACTCGGTCATGCCCTTGGAGGAGATCAGATGGGCAGACTGATACATGGTGCTGTGGGGATTATCGATATCCCACAGGCCGCCCACATCGCTGTTCAGGTCGAACCCGATGAAAGGAATATCGTATTTGCTCAGGTTTCTGGCGGTGGCAAGGCCCATGGGGCCGGCGCCGATCACTGCGTACATGGCTGTCCCGATAACTATTATTATTTCCCGGATCCGGGGTTTGCCGAGTTGGACTCAGCATTTGGTATGATGTCTACTTTACGGTCGACCGGCTGCAGGCTCACGGCCAATTCGGGACCTTGCCACGGTTAATTCGGGACCGGATATCACTCCTTACCACTATGGCGCCCCCATGACGCACACCCCCACCGTGACAGTGCGCTTTACCCAGGCGATCAGCCAGGCGGCTCAACAGCTGGGCTTTGCCTTGCCCGCCAAACTGCAAAAGGCGGTCGGCGAACAGGACCGAGTCAGCCTGGCATTGCAGGGAGAGATCTGGGAAAGCTTCTGCGAGCAGGCCCAGGATCCACTGGTGGGAATCCAGTTCGGGCTGGCCCTGCAGGTCGGCCACCTGGATACCGTAGGGATGGTGCTGATGAGCTGCGACACCGTGGAAGACGCCCTGGATTCGCTGATGGATTACTACCCCATCGTCGGCGAAGGGGGGATCTTCTCCTACCGGGTGAACCAGGGCGAATGCGAGATTCGTTACCAACCCCAGTACAGCGTACGTCAGCCGGAACGGGTGGAGGCGGCCATGACCGCGCTGCTGCAACTGTCCCGCTGGACCACCGGCAACCAGTTACAGGCCAGCCGCATGACCTTCGCTCACCCGGCGCTGGACGACAATCGCCGCTACCAGTCCCTGCTCGGATTGCCGGTGCGATTTGCGGCGGAGCACAACACCCTGGTGCTACCCGCCAGCGACCTGACCATGCCGCTGATCCATGCCAACCCGTCCCTGTGTCATCACCTGCGCACCCTGGCTGACCAGCTGCTGGACAACCTGGGCAGCCAGTCTCTCAGTGCCACCGTCCGCGACCTGCTCCGCCAGCATCCCCATTGGGGCAAGGAAAAGGTCGCCGAGCAGCTGGCCATGAGCGGGCGCCATCTGGTGCGCAAACTGGGAGAGGAAGGCAGCAGCTTCAAACTGCTGCGTGATGCGTTACTGCAAGGGATGGCGGAGACGGAATTACAGGCCGGCACCCGGCTGGCCGATATCGCCGACAAGCTGGGCTTTTCCGATGAAAGCGCCTTTTCCAAGGCCTTCAAACGCTGGACCGGCATGACGCCGGCAAACTACCGCGAAGAAAAACGATAACGCCGATTTCGCCCCGTCTTTTGCAGGAGCGCCGCTTGAGGCGCGAAACAAGCGAAGCGAGTAACGAGTTTCGAGTAACGAGAAGCGAGACGCAAAACCGGTTGTGCTTTTCGCTTCTCGTTACTCGCAACTCGCAACTCGAAACTGCTATCCCTCCTCAAGCGGCGCCCCTACAAAACACGGACTTCGCAGAAAATATTCCGGGCGCCCTGTTAACCAAGCTCCGGCTCATGCCAGAAATCGAACTGCTGCGGAATATCCGCCATCGCCGTTTCGAAACGCGGCTCGCGTTTTTCCAGGAAGGAGGTAAAGCCGTCGCGACCGTCCCAGAATTCATTGGACCAGTAGATCATTTTTGACTCCACCGCATGGGCCTGCATGGGGTGGGCAAAGTTGGGATTGCGCCACAGCATCTGCTTGGCCAGGGCCGCCGCCACCGGGGAGCTCTTGGCGATCAGCTTGCGGGCAATGCAGCGCGCCACGTCCACCACTTCACCCTTGTCATGGGCACTGTGGAACAGCCCCGCGGCCACGCCTTCCTCGGCCATGAAGATGTCACCGCTGATCACCCATTCCATGGCTTTCTGGATGCCCACCACCCGCGGCAAAAACCAGGAGGAACAGGCTTCCGGGGTCAACCCCCGCTGGGTAAAGACAAAGCCGATCTTGCTGTTGGCCGCCACCAGACGAATGTCCATGGGCAGGGTCATGGTGATCCCCACGCCAACGGCGGCGCCATTGATCGCACCGATCACCGGCTTGCGACAGTTGTAGATGGCCAGGGACACTTCGCCACCGGAATCACGAATCTGCTCCAGGGGCGGGTCCATGCCCTCGGCCTCATCGTAGCCAAACACATTGCCGCCCTCTTCCGGCTGCATTTCCATGCCGGCACAGAACACCTTGCCGGCACCGGTCACGATCACCGCGCGCACTGCGTCATTGCGGTCCGCTTCAGCAAAGGCATGGACCAGCTCATCCTTCATGCGCAGGGTAAAAGCGTTCAGCCGATCGGGACGGTTGAGGGTAATGGTAAGAATCTGTTCATCCAGATCGGTGGAAATATGCTGGTAATCCATGGAGCCTCCATCGTTATTCTTTCAGGTGCACCACCTGCACCGGTAGACCCCGAGCATACCGCGATGGCAGGGCGTCGAACATGGCGCGCAGGGTGCGATTGAGGTGGGGTTGATCGTAGAAGCCGGCGGCCACCGCCAGTTCAGTGAAATTCATGCCGCTACGCCACAAGGCCAGCGCTCGCTGGCACTTGAGGTGCAGCTGATAACGTTTGAGGGATACGCCGAGCTGTTCACGAAACAGGTGCCGGAACCGGGAGGCAGACAGATTGGCGCGCTCTGCCAGGGCATCCATGGCAGGCACCGCCTCTGCGGCACGCATCCGGCGGCAGGCGTCAGCGATTCGAGGGTCCAGAGGCAGGGGGTCGGCAAGCGCCCGCAGGCCCTGGAGAAAGAGCCGGGCGTTTTCTTCACTGCCGTTGCGCACCAGAGCCGCAATCTGGGCACAGCACCAGCGTTGCTGCCTGTCATCCAGGCCACCAAGACGGGACAGGGCCCGCCAGGCCGGCTCATCCGGATCCAGGTGAACCACCGCCACCGGCCCCTGACTGTTGAGACTCTGAGGCACATCCGGGGGCACCAGCACCACCTGTTGCTGGCACGGGCGGCCATCCACCGTGACCCGAAGCGGCTGGCTCAACCCCACCAACAGGGAGGCGGCCACATGCTGGTGGGGCTGGTTATCGATGGCAGGCATCACCATCAGCCAGCCACCCTGCCAGAGAAACAGAGGAGTCAGCGGCACATCCGGTGACGATGAGGCGTTGTCATTCATAACCGCCGATCATGCCCGCCCGGCCACGGGCGGGCAATGGGCGATCAGGCCGATAGGCGACGGCCAACGCCCAGCTTGTGTGCCAGCTCGATGCTGACAAACATGGGGCCGACCAGAAGAAACACCAGATCATCCACAAAGGAGGGTTTCTTGCCCTCCACCTTGTGGCCCCATACCTGCACCGCCCAGGCCAGCAGCCATAGCCCTGCCGCACTCCAGGCCAAGGACAGGCCGCTGCGATCCACCGCCACGATGATCGCCAGGGACACCGCCAGCCAGCCGGCCATCAGCACGGTCATGCCCAGGGACATGCGAAAATAAAACGGCATGCAGATCGCCGCCAGCAGGGTGCCGCCGTTGACCCAATAGGCCCCGGCCCCCTCCAGGCCCAGCCATTGCCCCAGCGGCAACAGCCAGAACAGCCCGAGGGTGGAAACAAAAATAGCTGGCACACAGAGGATATGAACCCACTGGTTGACCGGGTTCTGATGACTCTCGCCATAATCGGCCAGAAAGGTTTGCAGATTACGCATGACAGCTCTCCCGAGTTGTTGTTTTGAGCTGCCATGAAAGATAGCGCCCGGCCTGGACGCGGGATTGTACGCAGGGGTCATCACTGATCGGGAACAGCGCCTGCGTCTGGCATTCCTGCTGACCGGCGACCCATCGCTGATTCAGGACCGGGTCAGTCGCAACCTCGCCGGCTGTCCTTGAGGGCTCGCAACACCTGCTCACGGGTGAGCAACCCCACCAGAATGCCCTTGTCGTCCACCACCGGATAGATCTTGGGCTTCTGGGTGACCATCAGCTCGGCCACGTTCACCGCCGAGTCCTGCTCATGCACGGTGAGAGGCTCGCCATGCATGAATTCTTCCACCACCAGGCTGCCCTCGCAGTGATAGCTGGATATCAGCAACTTGCGCAGACAATCCTGCTCCGACACAAAGCCCACCACCTTGTTGTGATCATCCACCACTGGCAGACCGGTGAATTTGTGCTGCAGCAGAATGTCCACCACCTCAGTCAGCTCCGTGCCGGTTTTCACCGCCGCCGGATGTTTGGCCATCAGGGACCGCACCGTTAGTTCGCTCATGGCTGTCTCCTTGGATTGAGCCTTTATTGACTATACCACTGTGCTACCGTCAATAGCCTGTCGATAGCCCATGGGGAATATCAATGGATGACGGGGTGGCTACCGGTTCCTACAATGGGCCTTGCTGAGGAAAAGGAATTGCGAATGGTATCGCCCTGTTTACGGCTCTGTGCTGCTGTCATTTTTCTGGCCCTGTCCGCCGCGGCGCAAGCCAATGGCGTTGCTGCCTGTGAAGCCGCCGGCCAGACCCTGGAGCAGCTCCAGCAGGAAAAACAGCAGCAGGCAGAAGACCTGCAACAATTGCAGCGCTATCTGAATGGTCAGGTACCCGCTCCTGAAACACTGACCCATCTGCTTGGCCAGCCCCTTGGCGAAACCGCCGCCCTGCCCGCGCCGAAACCGGCCAAACGCAACCTGCCGGACAACAAGTGTCAGGCCCTGCAAAACGATATTGATACCCTGGTCGGACAGCTGGGCCGCCAGGACCAGACACTGTATGCCCTGCGCCAGCGCTTCATCGAACTTCCCGATACCCAGCGCCAGTCTTTCGCAACCCTGGCCCGGCTCTACCAGCACCTGGAGGCACTGAGCGACGGCCAGGATGTCTCCGAACCCGCCCGACTGGCCGCCAACGTGCTCCGCGAGCATGTGCAGCAGACCTGGGCAATACTTCCCATGCTTGGGCCGTCACCCAAGCAGGCGCTGCAACGGCTGGACCAGCTCTGGTACCAGAGCCCGGCCCTGACCCCTCCGCCCCAGCCCACCGCGCAATGGCGCGACCTGCTGCGCACTCGCCTGGAAATCCAGGGTCAGCTTCGCCAGTTGCGCGCCGACCTGTGGCAGCGCCGCTCACTGTGGAGCCAGATTGATGCCATGGGCGGCCCCTCGCAGACTCCGGCATTACTCCGGCACGAAGGCGAACGCATCGGCCAGCGATTGCTGGATACGGCCCAGGTGATCAACCTGGATTTGCAGGAAACGGCCAAGGACAAACACTTCCTGCCGCTGGTGCAGAACAGTGTCGCGCTGATTCTGGGTATCGCCGGCTTCATGCTGTTGATTCGGCTGGCCCGGCGCACCCGCCAATGGGCCCTCAGCCTGCACGAGTCCGTGGTCAGTGCCAGTGGCGAGCGCCGCTGGTTGCGCAACGCCAGCCGTCTGATCAGTGGCCTGGCGCCGATGCTTCCCTGGGTGCTTTTGTGGGTGATTCTGGACCTGCTCACCGCACCACTGGACACCCCTTCCACCCGCATTCTGGTCTGGCTGTTACCGCTGGCCCGACTCTATGTCATTTACGGCTTGTTCTGCCTGATCGGTGAATGGCTGGTCATCCGGGTGGCACAAAGCGCCAACGCCTACCTGAGCAGCGACCAGTCCCGACAGGTTCACGACCACGCCCGTTTCATTTCCCGCTGGCTGGTGTTGCCCTGGCTTCCCCTGCTGGTGGTCTGGGAGAGCCTGGGCCCGTCTCTGCTCTATTACGTCTGCCTGGGCATCTTGCTGGTGGCCATTTACTGGGGCCTGGGCCGACTGCTGGCGCTGCGCCCCCAGGACTATCAGCGTTGCCTGCAGGCCATCCTGCCGTCCCGGCTGGACCCGCTGGCAGAAAAACTGCTCACTCCGGCGCTGTTCTGGCTGTTTGCCCCCCTGTTGCTTCCCGTTGCCCTGGCCAGTTTCCTGGTGGGTTTTGTCGATCGGGTGCTGGTGGATTTTGACTGGTACATGCGCTTCAAGGCGCGCCTTTTCCGGCTGCGCACTCGCATCAACAATGACGAAGAAGACCCCGACAATGAGCAGCCGGTGGATGAACATTACGAACGCTGGTTCGCCACCGGTCTGCCGGAAGGCAGCAAGACGCCCTTCGTGGACACCGGACTGGTCGCCGCCATGGAAAAAAATATCCAGCGCTGGCACGAGGACAAGACCGACGAAAATGCCCAGGTGGTGGTCGGCGAAAAGGGGTGTGGCAAAACGGTCAGCATCGACCGGCTGGAGCGGGCGCTGGCCGAAAGCTGCAAGGGCCTCAATCTGATCACGCTCACGGTGCCCGCCAAAACCATTGAGCCGGACGCCATCCTCGCCCTGATCGGTGACGCCCTGGATGTGGATCTGGCCAACGAGGGCCCGGCAGCGCTGGTGAAAAGTGACGAGGAACGCCAGCCCACCCTGGTGGTGCTGGACGAGGCCCAGAATTTCTTTCTCAAGGAAATCGGTGGCCTGGAAGGCTGGCGCACCGTACTCAGCCTGGTCAATGCGCGGCTGGATAATGTGTTCTGGCTGCTGATGATCAATAACCAGAGCTGGGCCTATTTGTGCAATGTGTTCGGCCGTGATTACCAGTTCCGTAATGTGGTGAAAGTGAAGCGCTGGGGACAGACCGATATCCGCTCACTGATTCTGGCGCGCAACCATCTCAGTGGTCATCGGGTTCGCTACGACGAGGTACTGCTGTCTTCCCGGGGGCCGGAAGCCGGCAATGTCCGCAACGCGGAGCAACGCTATTTCAGCCTGCTCTGGGATGCCTGTCGCGGCAATCCCATGGTGGCCCTGCGGCTCTGGCTGACCTCGGTAAAACCCCATGGCCGGCAGGTGCTGGTGGGGCTGCCCACGCCTCCTTCAGCCAGCATTCTCGACAGCATGGGCGAGAACGCCCTGTTCGTGTATGCCGCCATCGCCACCCATGAAAATCTGACCAGCCAGGAAATCAGCCATGTGACCAACCTGCCTGGCAATGTGGTGCGCTACGCGCTCAAGGGCGGCTTTGATGCCGGTTTCCTGAATAAATCCGAGGATGGCCGCTACCGGCTGAAACCCCTGTGGTATCAGCAGGTGATCAGTTACCTGACAAGGAAGAATTTGCTCAATGAATGAAGGCAATATCGTCAATGATCTGGCGGTGGTGGTTGAGCTGTTCAACATCTACGCCCTGTTGCTGCTGTTTATCGGCGGCTTTGTGCTGTGGGCACTGAACTGGGGGATCAGCAAGGCCAGCCTGAAGATCACCGAAAAGCTGCCCACCCGGCGCTTTCTGATTCTGCAGATCACCACCCTGATCGGTTTTGTGCTCTACACCGTGGGCACCGCCGCGCTGATCATCGGCGTGCTGCAGCCCCCCAAGGAATTCATGCTGGCCGCCGGTGGTTCCATCGCCGTGGCCCTGGGCTTCGCCCTCAAGGACATTGCGGCTTCCCTGGTGGCCGGCCTGCTGCTGCTGTTCGACCGCCCCTTCCGGGTCGGTGACCGGGTCAGCTTTGATGATGTGTACGGGGAGATCGTCTCCATCGGTCTGCGCACCGTACGCCTGCAGACCCTGGACGATAACCTGGTGACCATTCCCAACTCCCGTTTCATCACCGATGTGGTGGCCTCCGGCAACTCCGGGGAACTGGATATGATGATCGTCACCGACTTTCACGTGGGCCTGGATGCAGACCTGGACGTGGCGAAAGGGATTATTGAGGAAGTGATTGTCACCAGCCGCTATGCCTACCTGAAAAAACCGGTGTCCTTTGCCATCGAGGAAGTGGAGATCGGCGATATGCTCGCCATTCGCCTGCGCTCCAAGGCCTACGTGCTGGACGTGCATTACGAGAAGGCTTTCCAGAGCGATATTGTGGTGCGGGTTTCCCGGCGCTTTCAGGAACAGCAGATTCCTCGCCCGCGGCGCGGCGGCAGCCAGCAATAGCCGGAAGGGACGATTATTTTTTCTCGTCCCGGTTTTTCGCCAACACGTCCTCCAGCTCCTCCCGGGGCATGTAGTCCAGGTCCCAGTGGCTGGTAAAGGTCTCCTTGATACGATGCCGGCCACGGTGGAGATCCTCCGGGGTGTCTCCTTCATGGGCCGGGTGGTAGTCCCGCCGCTCCGGGTCGGGCGTCTCATCGTGAGGATCACGATTGGGGAAAAGCATGTCTTTCAGGGTCTTAAACCAGCGCATAAACACCTCCGTGGTGTCTTGCCACCGTAACACGCCTGTGCGACAGGAAAACATGAAGACCCGGGCAGGGTCAGCGGGCCCAAGGTCATCCCCCGGCCCACTCTGTCGAACCCGTTACGCTCGCCTTCAGCCGGCCAGATCCGATCGATCCAGCATCCGGGACAGCTTCTTCAAACCCTGCTTGCGCAGGAAGGTGCTGTCGCGCTTGGCCGGGTGAAAATCCCGTTTGTAATAGGCCAGGTAGGATTTACCCAGTTTTCGCAACCAACCCGGTTTGCCGAGCAACCAGTTCACGCCGCCGCGCACGGAGCGCCAGTCGGTAGGGTCGTCCATGCCCTTGCGCAGCTGATGGTAGTGGAAAATGGTGAAACTGATGAATTCCAGGGTGGTAAACGCCATTTCCGAGGTGCGTACCCAGTAGTTGCCCACCTGCTCCTGGTACACATCAAAGGCGACCGCCTTGTGTTCACTTTCTTCCACCGCATGCCATAACCAGAGCGGCAACATCCGCTCATCCATGCCCTTCAAAAATTCCGGATGTTCCAGCATCAACTCCGCCAGCATGGCAGTGAAGTGTTCCAGCGCACAGGTCTTGGCCAGTTGCCGTTGCGGTGACAGGTGCTTGGCCATGAAGCGCATGCCGCGATTGACGAACTCATCCACCTTGCGGGTGGGGACACCCTTGGATTCCATGAAATGGTTGAAGGCATCGTGCTCGTTGCCGTGGTGGGCCTCCTGACCGATAAACCCTTTTACCTGCTCGCGCAGCAGCGGATCGCGGAGCTGCTTCTGGTAATGACGCACGGAGCGCACAAAGAAGCGCTCCCCTTCCGGGAAGGTACAGGACAGGGCCGTCAGCAAAATGGTCTTGAACTGGTCATTATCGAACCAGTACCGGGGCATGGCCGGGTCGAAGGAAAAATCCATCTTGCGGGGCTGGATATCACTGTTATTCAGTTTTTTAGGCGCGCTCGGCGACGTCGCAACCGCTTTATTGTTCATGGCAAATCCTCCTGCATAGGCTCACAGTATTCGCCAGCGCAAAATGGGACACTAGTGCAGGTTGCGCCATTTCCTGTTTCCGGTGGCCCGCAATGGCCGGCAACCGCCCTGCCTTTGTGTGTTGTCACACATCCGTTGTTCCTGCCCGTCACGCTCTCCGGTCTGGCTGTCGCCTGCCTGCCTAGCGGGTATCCGCCAGGGGAGGATCGGTCTGCGCGGACGGGACCGCGTGCACCGCCTGGTCACGGCCCCGCTCCTTGGCCAGATAGAGGCCCCGGTCAGCCTGGCGCATCAGGTCACGGCCGCTGATGCTCTGATCGGGACAGCGGGTTGCCACCCCCACGGACAAGGTGACCGGGTGCCAACTGTCGCCAGCCGGGCAACCGGCATTGTATTGACGCAACGTCATCACCAGCCGCCAGGCCACTTTCAAAGAGGCATGCACATCTGCTCCGGGCAGCAACACGCCAAACTCCTCACCACCGATGCGGGCCACCTGATCACCACGGCGGGTGATGGCACCAGTGAGCAACCGTGCCACCCGCTTGAGCACCTGGTCGCCCAGGTCGTGGCCGTGGGTGTCATTGATGGCCTTGAAATAGTCCAGGTCCACAATCATTACCGACAGCCAGTCCTGCTGCTGGTCTGCCTTGACCAGAGCGGCTGCCAGACACTCATCGAAGGCCCGGCGATTGGCAATGCCGGTGAGGGAATCCCGGGACGCCTGAGTCAGCGCCAGTTGCGCGGTTTTTTCCGCTACCGCCCGCTCTCTTTTCAGCGCCGTGGTCCGCTGGATCATCTGGGAGAGTTGATGCATGCCGCCTACCACCAGCTGCCGGGGCAACAGCTCCAGCAACCAGCAATCGAGAAACTCACCTTCTCGGGCAATACGGGTGCTGGCAATGTAGCTGTCCTGCAGCGGCGCCCGCAGGTGCAGTGCCAGGTGGGAGAATGACTGGTTGCGACGCATTACGCGCAGGAAGGCATCACTTTGCGAAGGGGAGGCCAACAGACTCTTGATGCTCTGCGGAGCACTGCCGGCCAGCAACTGTCTCGCTCTTCGGTTCAGCCATTCCAGGCTACCGTCACCATGCACCACAAACACCGGCATGGATAGCGCATCGATCAATGCCCGGCAATCCGCAGAAAGTGGCATCACTCCCCGGAGCGAAAATACTCCCGCCCCGCCTCCATGTCGTTACCATCCAGGGAAACCACCACATGGCAGTGACCATCGCCATTGGCAATGGCCTTCTGGATATCCACCCGGGCATAGCCGGCATTTTCGGCGGCGATCACACCGAATACATTGGACGTCATCATGCACAGGGCGGGACGGCCGATGACCTTGTCACCGAACGGGCAGCGACGGTTGCCCAGCACCAGCTGTCGCTCGTCCGCATGGATCAGATAAAAATCGCCATCGATACGACGTTTGAGATCCACCAGCACGGCGGCAATCTGGTGACGATCCAGCTTGGTCAGTTTCAGGGATTGAAGATAATGCGCGTTCAGTTCGTCGCCGATTTTCTGGCCCACCAGAGAGATAAATCCCTCTGCCTGGTCCATACCGGTCACTTCCTGCAACGACTCGGCCAGGTAGCCCAGCAACTGGCGCAAGAATCGATCCTTGTCCAACCCGATTGATGCAACCTGAATCCGTTCCAAGTTCTTTTCCATATTTGCCCCCGTCTTCCCATGAGCCGGTGACGGGTTGGTGATACCGTCGTTGGCAGCCATCTCCCCCAATGGCTTCATATCTATGATTCATCGCCACTACTGTGACATCAATCACACAGTCACACTCGTGTATACCATTTACCCCCATTTGTGCGCCGCCGGTCCGCTTGCCCCGTCAGAAACCGACGAATGGGAATCAAACTGTCTGACGAAGAAACAAACGGGCAAAAATATCGCCCCCGCTTTTCTCTCGGTACAGCTGCCAGTTTGCCGGCACCACAGGCACCTCTCCGTGACGCCGGCTTTCCACATAGACCCAGGCCTTGTCCGCCAGCAACCCGTGAGATTCCAGCGCGGCACAGGCCGGTTCCGCCAGGCCCAGATCGTAGGGTGGGTCCACGAACACGAGATCAAACTGCGAGGCACTGCTGGCCAACCACTGCATGGCATCGGCGTTGTGGATGTGGATACGATCGTCGAACAGGGGCAACAACTGACGTTTGAGATCGGCGGCCCGTTCGCGTTTTTTTTCCACCAGCACGGCCCGCTGGGCGCCACGGCTCAGGGCCTCTGCGCCCAACACCCCGGAGCCGGCAAACAGATCCAGTACCCGCAGGCCGGGCAACTCGAACTGCAGCCAGTTGAACAGGGTTTCGCGCATGCGGTCCGAAGAGGGGCGCAGATCGCCCCCCTGATCCACGAACTGCAGCCGATGACCGCGACGCTCTCCGCCAATGATGCGCACCTGCCCCTTGCTGGTAGCGCCGCCTTTGCGAGTCGAACCTCTATTCGCCACTGTCCGCGTCCTTCTCCCCGCCGTTCTCATTGTCCTGATCCTCAAGGACCTGTGGTGCCTCGGGGCCGATACTGACGATGGCCAAATCGTCCACATCCAGGGTTCGGCGGAAGGCATCGCGGATATCTTCCACGGTGACCTGGCGGACCTGGCGGTTGAACCACTGCAGGTAATCCAGCGGCAGACCGTAAAAGCCGATGGCGCCGAGCTGGCCGATAATGTCACTGTTGTCGGCGGTGCTCAGGGCAAAGCTGCCCAGGATATTGGCCCGCGCCTGTTCCAGTTGCGCCTGGCTGGGACCGTCTTCAACGAACGTGTCGATCAGGTCCAGGGTCAGGGTCAGCGCCTCATCGGCATTCTCGTTGGCGGTCTTGAACTGCACCTGGAAGGGACCGCCCGCCGCCATGGCCGAGAAGCCGCTGCCGATGCCGTACACATAACCCCGTTTCTGGCGCACTTCATCGGTGAGAATGGACGCGAAACCGCCACCGCCGAGAATCTGGTTGCCCACATGCAGCGCCACGTGATCCGGGTTGCCCCGCCAGGTGGCCTGGTTGCCCAGCAGGATATGGGTCTGGGCGGAGGGGAAATGGATGTGCTCGCGTTTCCGCTCGCTGAGTGCCTCGGCCCGGGGCAACTCCGGTGCCGCCGGCCCCGCCGGCAGTGCCGCACTGATTTGTGCGGCGATTTCCTCGGCTTCACTGCGGGACAGGTCACCCACCATGGCGATCACGGTATTACCAGCGGCGTAATAGGTGTTATAGAAATCCACCAGCTGCTGGCGCTGGATCTTCGGCAGGCTCTCCATCGTCCCTTCGCTGGGCTGGCCATAGGGGTGGTCGGCAAACACCGTGCTCATGAATGCCTTGCTGACCTGGGGGCCGGGCACCTGTTGCTCCATGCGCAGCCCCTGCATGGCGCGCGTCCGCAGACGATCCAGGGCCTCCTCGGGAAAGCTGGGCGAACCGATCACCTGATTGAACAGCGCCACCACCGGCTGGCGATATTCCGCCGCCGACAGGGTTCGCAGGCTGATGATGCCCATGTCCCGGTAACTGCTGGAGGAAAAGCTGGCGCCACGATCTTCAAAGCCCCGGGCGATGTCATCCACACTCAAGGCCTCCGCACCCTGGCCGATCAGGGCACTGGTCAGGGACGCCACCCCGGGCAAGCCGTCATCCTGGGAACTGCCCGCCGCCATCACCAGACGAATGTCCAGCATGGGCAAGGCATCGCTTTGCACAAACATGACCTTGGCGCCCTGGTCCGTCTGCCAGGACTGGATATCCAGCTGCGGCGCCTGGGGCTCGCTGGCCGCCACCTGCTTTTCCGTGGTCGGGAAGCTGGCGCAGGCGCTGAGCATCAACACCGCCACCGCAGCCCCCATGATTGCTGGTAACCGCATCATTGCTCCTCCTCCTGCGCAGGCACGACATGGGCCACGGCCAGCCGTTCCGGTATCAGCCACTGGCGGGCCACCCGCTGCACATCTTCCGCAGTGACCTTGCCCAACTGTTCCTCAAATTGCTCGGCCAGTTCGATATCCAGACCCAGGGTACTGAGCATGCCCAACTCCATGGCCTGCCCCATCACCGAGTCCTTTTCGAACACCTGGCTGGCCAGCACGCCGGCCCGCACCCGCGCCATTTCATCTTCACTGGGCAAGGTGGTCTGCAGGGTCTTGATCTGCTCGCGCAGAGCCTGTTCTACCTGCTCGAGGGTGACACCCGGATTGGGAGTCGCTGTCAGCGTAAAGGTGCCATCGCCGCGCTGGATGCCGCTGTAGCCGGCACCGGCACCGGCCACCAGCTTCTCACCGCGCACCAGATCGGTTTCGATGCGGGCACTCATGCCACCGTCCAAAACACCGGCGAGCATGGTCAGGGCGTAGAAGTCCTGCTTCTGTTCTGCGGTGACCAGGGAAGGCACGTTATAGAGCATGTAGAGGGCGGGCACTTGCACCGCCATGGCCAGATCCAGACGCCGCTCGCCAGCGGCAGGATTGACCGTCTGTATTGGCCGCGGCGGGGTGGTACCGGCGGGCAGATCGCTGAAGAAGCGGCGCACCAGCGGCTCTACCTGATCGCGGGTCACATCACCGGCGACCACCAGGGTGGCATTCCCCGGCACATAAAAGCGGTCATACCAGCTGCGCGCCTGCTCCGGCTGCAACTGGGCCAGCAGCGAACGCCAGCCGATGATCGGGTGGGCATAACCGGTACCCGGCCGGGCCACCGCCTGGAATTTTTCCCAGGCCAGGGCATTGGGGTTGTCGTCGGTACGGGTGCGGCGCTCTTCCAGCACCACCTGCAACTCCCGGTAAAACTCGTCGTCGTCGATCTTCAGGTTGCCCAGTCGCTCCGCTTCCAGTTCCAGCGCCAGCGGCAGCCGCGACGCCTCGTACTGCTGGAAATAGGCGGTGTAGTCATAACTGGTGAAAGCATTGTCACTGCCCCCATAGCGGGCCACCAGTTTGGAGAAGTCCCCCGGCCCCAGTCGCTCGGTGCCCTTGAACATCATGTGCTCGAGCACATGGGCCAGTCCCGTTTCATAGGGCGCTTCGTCGATGCTGCCGGCCTTGAACCAGACCATCACGGTCACCACGGGTGCCCGATGATCCTCACGGATCAGCACTTTCAGGCCGTTATCCAGGGTAAAGGCATGGGTGGGCAGCTCGGCCCGGGCGGTCAGACTCCAGAGAATGGCCGCCAGTGCCACCATGAGTTGTCTCATGCATTGTCCTCATTGTGTCGCCCCCGGAAGCTGCTCCCCCGTGAGCGAAGTGTTAGGATAGCCGCGCGTTCGCTGTCAGGCTGCTGCAAGCCCGCCAGACAAACGCAAAGCCTGCAGGAGGGCGCATTTTATTTATCGCCGGCCGGCAGTCTGTCGAACTCAGGCTGCCAGCATACCGGTTTACTGCCCTGTCCTTGCAGCCTCATTGCAAAGGAAGAGGCCCGATTTACCCTCTTCGCGATTGGATAAGACTGAACATGAGCGACGAAGTTTCCCGCGACGACGACAACGCCCCGAAGCCGGAAGAAAAAAAGACCGGTTTCTGGAAGCGCATGTTTACCGGTGTGGATGCCGACGAACTGAATGAGACAGGAGCCGAGCCGGAGTCGCAAGCGACCCGCCCCGGAGAGCCCCGAACCGAGCCGACGCCTCCGGCCACGCCCCAGCCGGAAGCGGCCCCTGTCACCCCGGCTCCGCAGGCTGAAAATCAGGCCCAAACGGCGGATGACAGTGACGAGGGCGGCAACTTCTGGACCCGCATGAAGCAGGGCCTGGGCAAGACCCGCAAGGGTCTGGGCAAGGGCCTGGCAGACCTGCTGGTAGGCGCCAAGGAAATCGACGACGAGATTTTCGAGGAAATCGAAACCCAGCTGCTGGTCGCCGATGTGGGCGTGGAAGCCACCGATGTAATCATCGAGGCGCTGACCGGCCAGGTCAGCCGCGAGGAACTGGTGGATGCGGATGCTCTCTATGAATCCTTGCAGAACGAGCTGCGCAAACTGTTGGTTCCGGTTGACCAGCCACTGAAGATCGACGCTGATAAAAAGCCCTATGTGATTCTCATGGTGGGCGTGAACGGGGTCGGCAAGACCACCACCATCGGCAAGCTGGCCTGCCGCTTCAAGGCGGAAGGCAAGAACGTGATGCTGGCCGCCGGCGACACCTTCCGCGCCGCCGCGGTGGAGCAGTTGCAGGTGTGGGGCGAGCGGAACGACATCCCGGTGGTGGCCCAGCACACCGGCGCGGATTCCGCCTCGGTAGTCTATGACGCCGTCCAGGCCGCCCAGTCCCGCGGCGCCGACGTGCTGATCGCCGACACCGCCGGCCGTCTGCACACCCGCGGCAACCTGATGGAAGAGCTGACCAAGGTCACCCGGGTGATGAAGAAACTGATTCCGGACGCGCCCCACGAAGTGCTGCTGGTACTGGACGCCGGCACCGGCCAGAATGCCATCCAGCAAGCCGAGCAGTTCCGCGATGCCGCCGGCGTGACCGGGTTGGCACTGACCAAGCTCGACGGCACCGCCAAAGGCGGTATCCTGTTTGCCTTGGCCAAACGCACTGGTCTACCGATTCGTTTTATCGGTGTCGGGGAACGACTGGAAGACCTGCGCCCCTTCCATGCGGAAGAGTTTGTGCAGGCGTTGTTTGAAGATGTGGCGGGGTAGCAACACCCTTCGCCAATAGCACCGTAGGAGCGGCGCTTGAGGCGCGAAGCCCGACAGTTGCGAGTTTCGAGAAGCGAGTTTCGAAAAGACAGAACCTTTTGCTTTTCGCTACTTTCAACTCGCTCCTCGCAACCCGGGCTTGTTCGCGCCTCATACCCACAGGGCACAGTGAACGCGCTTCTACAACAGCATAACTGTCCGAAGGACTCTCATGATTCAGTTTGACCGGGTCAGCAAACGCTACCCGAATGGCAAAGACGCACTCAGCAAGGTGAGCTTCACGCTCCCTGCCGGGCAGCTGACGTTTTTGACCGGTCACTCCGGGGCGGGCAAATCCACCCTGTTGAAGCTGATCATGATGCTGGAGCGCCCCACCCAGGGTCAGGTGTTCATCGAAGGCCAGAACCTGAACGGGTTCGGCAACCGCCATATTCCCCTGCTGCGCCGCAAGATCGGCATGGTTCACCAGAACCACCAGTTGCTGTTCGACCGCACCGTGTTCGACAACGTGGCCCTGCCACTGATCATCGCCGGCTACGCCCGCAGCGATATCGGCAAGCGGGTACGCGCCGCCCTGGACAAGGTGGGTCTGCTGGACAAGGAAAAGCTCAACCCCATCATGCTCTCCGGCGGCGAACAACAGCGGGTGGGCATTGCCCGGGCAGTGGTCAACAAGCCGCCGCTGCTGCTGGCGGACGAACCCACCGGTAACCTGGACCCGGCCCTCTCTGAGGAGATCATGGATCTGTTCAAGGACTTCGCCCGGGTAGGCGTGGCCGTGCTGATTGCCACCCACGACCTGAGCCTGATCGCCCGCTACAACCATCGCCTGCTGACCCTGCGTGAAGGCCGACTAATCCACGATGGCGATGAAGGGGGGCACCATGGCAGCTAACAAGGGGCCCAGGAACGCCACTCCAATCAAGGCCAACCGCCAGAAGCCGGAGCGGGTGCGCCGGGTGGCCGGCGCCCACAGTGCACGCACCTCCCTGCAGGACCGCTTCCGCAGCTGGCGCCAGCACCATCAGGACTCTTTCCGGGATGCGCTGCAGCGGCTCAACGCGGCCCGGGCCAGCAGTGCCATGACCATCCTGGTGATCGCCATTGCCCTGGCCTTGCCCGCCGGTCTGGCGGTGCTGCTGGACAATGCCCGTGCCATTACCCGCGGCTGGGACGGCAATGCCCACCTGTCCGTGTTTCTGGACATGAACATCAGCGAGCAGCGCCAGCGGCAGCTGGCCCGGGACTGGCAGGGCCTCGACAACATTACCCGCACCGAGGTCATCACCCGGGAACAGGCGCTGGCAGAATTCAAGGCCCTGTCCGGCTTCGGCGAGGTGCTGGAAGCCCTGCCGGACAACCCGCTGCCACCGCTGATCGTGGTATACCCGGATGAGACCGACCCGGTTACCCTGCGCGCCCTGGAAAACCGCCTGGCGGAGGCCGACGGGGTGGATCTGGTTCAGCTGGATGTGGAGTGGGTGCGCCGTCTGCACGCCCTGATCGAGCTGGGCGAACGGCTGATTTCGGCCCTCACCCTGGCCCTGGCCGCCGCCGTGGTGCTGGTGGTGGTGAACACCATCCGCCTGGCCATCGAAAGCCGCCGGGAGGAAATCGTGGTGGTGAAGATCGTCGGCGGCACCGACGGCTTCGTGCGCCGGCCCTTCCTGTACTCCGGTTTCTGCTTCGGTTTCGCCGGCGGCGCCACCGCTGTGATCCTGGTACAGGTGGCATTGTGGTGGCTGGGCGGGCCCATCGACGAATTGCTGGCCCTGTACAATAGTGATGAATCACTCACCGCCATGGCCGCATCCAGCCTGATCGTCCTGCCTGCTTTCAGTGGCATCCTCGGGCTGCTGGGCGCCTGGTTGGCGGTGGGCCGGCACCTGGGCGATATCGAGCCGAATTTCTGAGCTACCCCCAGCCCCCCTGTAGGAGCGGCGCTTGAGCCGCGAATGCCTGGCACGGCTTGTGGCAAGCATGTTCGCGGCTCAAGCGCCGCTCCTACAGCAGCCTCCCCCCCGGAACCTTGCTCCTTTGTCCGAGTCCAATTCCTTGTTCATCCCCGGTTCACATGGCCGGTCTAGACTCGATACTTGCCCATCGACTGGCTTAATCGCCGGGAACCTTTTTACCTATTAGCACTCCAATCAACCGAGTGCTAATATCATGGCACACATGGATAGACATCGGTCTTCAACGAGGAGACAACGCGCATGACAACCCCTTCCACTCAGGCACAGGCGCTTATGCTGGCAGTACCGGGTAACAACCTGGACGCCTATATGCGAGCCGTTAATGCCGTGCCGGTGCTCAGCGCAGACGACGAACAACGTTTGGCAGAACAGTATTACTACGAGCAGGACCTGGATGCCGCCCGCAACCTGGTTCTGGCCCATCTGCGGTTTGTGGTCCATATCGCCCGCAGCTACACCGGCTATGGCCTGCCTCTGGGCGACCTGGTCCAGGAAGGTAACGTGGGCCTGATGAAAGCGGTGAAGCGTTTCGACCCTACCAAGGGTGTGCGTCTGGTGAGCTTTGCCGTGCACTGGATCAAAGCGGAAATTCACGAGTACGTCATCAAGAACTGGCGCATCGTGAAAGTGGCGACCACCAAGGCCCAGCGAAAACTGTTCTTCAACCTGCGTGGCCAGAAGAAACAGCTGGGACGCCTGAGTATGGAAGAGGCGCAACGGGTGGCTGACGATCTGGGCGTTACCGCCGCCCAGGTCAAGGAAATGGAAGGCCGGCTGGGCGCCTATGATGCCAGCTTCGACGGCCCCACCAGTGATGATGATGACAATACTGTGGTTTCCCCGGCCGCTTACCTGCACAGCGATAACAGCGATCCGGCGGATCTGCTGGCCGAGCAGGATCAACAGGAACGGGAAAGCCGCCAGCTGGGCTCTGCCCTGATGGCACTGGACGAACGCAGCCGCGACATCCTCGAACGTCGCTGGCTGGCTGACCAGAAGTCCACCCTCCAGGATCTGGCCAACGAATACGGCGTGTCCGCCGAGCGAATTCGCCAGCTGGAAAACAACGCCATCAAGAAACTGCGCAACGCCATCGCGGCGTAACTCCGCAGCAAGTCACATGCAAGGCCCCTTTCGAGGGGCCTTTTTTACAGGCCCCAACGCGTTCCACTAGCCCCCTGTAGGAGCACCTCTTGAGGTGCGAACCGCGCGCCAGCGTGGAAATCGACCGCAGGGCGATCAGGAATCACAGGGCTGGACAGATTTATACAAGAACGGTTGCAATAAATTTAAGCCGTTGCTGCCTCATTACATCCGGTTCGCACCTCAAGGGGTGTTATTCGCTGCGCTCACCCTTCGGGCCGCACTGCACTACGTGCGTTACTCCGTTACGCTCCGTTCCTACAGCGGCCTTGAATATCCCGACGGCGAGATAATTCCGGTACACTATGCAACCCGAGGCGGCACCCGACATGACCGCCACAGCGGAGCAATGCATGAAAATTCTGCTCGTACTCGGCGCCCTGAACGGCGCGCTGGCCGTTATATTCGGCGCCTTTGGTGCCCATGGCCTGAAATCCCGCGTGGACGACTCCATGCTTGCCGTGTGGTCCACCGCCAGCGAGTACCATTTCTACCATGCTCTGGCCATGCTGCTATGCGGGCTACTGGCCAAGGCATTTGGCGCCAGCGGCATGGTCACCGCTGGCTGGCTACTGTTTGCCGGCACCCTGGTGTTCAGTGGTAGCCTGTATGTGATGGTGCTCAGCGGTCAGAAGTGGCTCGGCGCCATTACCCCGCTGGGCGGCACCGCGCTGATCATCGGCTGGCTGATGCTGGCCTGGTCCCTGTTCAAGGCAGTTTGATCTCTATCATGAAGCTTACCGTCAACGGCGATACCCTGACCCTGGATGGCACCACCATTGCGGATCTGGTGACACAACTGAACCTAACCGGCCGCCGGCTGGCGGTGGAAGTGAACCGGGATATTGTTCCGAAAAGCCAGCATGGCGATTTCACCCTGAAAGACGGTGACGTGGTGGAGATTGTCCATGCTATTGGCGGTGGCTGACACTGCCCGACCCTATTCCATTCGCAGTAACCTGACTCCGAGGCCCCCATGTCCGACCTGCTGACCATTGCCGGTAACACCTATTCCTCCCGACTGCTGATCGGCACCGGCAAATACAAGGATTTCGACGAAACCCGCGAGGCCATCGAAACCAGCGGCGCGGAGATCGTCACCGTGGCCATTCGTCGCACCAATATTGGCCAGAATGCGGATGAGCCCAACCTGCTGGATTTCATCAGCCCGGACAAATACACCATCCTGCCCAACACCGCCGGCTGCTTCTCCGCCGAGGATGCGGTGCGTTGCTGCAAGCTGGCCCGGGAGCTGCTGGATGGCCACGACCTGGTCAAGCTGGAAGTGCTGGGCGATCAAAAAACCCTGTACCCCAACATTCCGCACACCCTGAAGGCCGCCCGGGAACTGATCGACGATGGCTTCAACGTCATGGTCTACACCAATGACGACCCGATTGTGGCCAAGGAACTGGAAAGCATGGGCTGTGTGGCGGTCATGCCACTGGGCTCACTGATCGGTTCCGGGCTGGGCATTCTCAACCCCCACAACATCCGCCTGATCATGGAAGACGCCAAAGTGCCAATCATCGTGGACGCGGGCGTCGGCACCGCCTCGGATGCGGCCATTGCCATGGAAATGGGCTGCGATGGGGTATTGCTCAACTCTGCGGTGGCCCATGCGCAGAAGCCGGTATTGATGGCGTCGGCCATGCGAAAAGCCATCGAAGCCGGGCGTGAAGCTTTCCTGGCAGGACGCATGCCCCGTAAGGCCTACGCGTCTGCTTCCTCGCCGCTGGACGGTATCAGTCGATAAAAAAATGGCGCCGATCTTGGGGGAGAGTCGGCGCCAGGGGGAATGGGTTTTCAATACCATGACTTGCAGGATCATAATCCCCCTCCGTTCATCAAGATGACGTGAACTCCTCCGGGCCACGGTTTTTGCTACAATCGCCCCCCGCTCAACTCACCTGGCAATCCCATGCTCGACTTCATCAAACAGGATAAAGACCCGGAAACCGGCAAGGTCATGCGCAAGGTACGCAGCTTTGTGTTGCGCGAAGGCCGCCTTACCGCCGGACAGCGCAACGCCCTGAACAATCTCTGGCCACAGTTTGGCCTGGAACGGGCGGATGGCATGCTGGACCCGCAGACCGTTTTTGGCCGCGATGTGCCCCGGGTGCTGGAAATCGGCTATGGCATGGGACACTCCCTGGCGGATATGGCCCAGGCCGATCCGGACAAGGACTTTATCGGTATTGAAGTGCATCGCCCGGGCGTGGGCGCCCTGTTGATGGAAATCCAGCAGCGCGGACTGAGCAACCTGCGCAGCTACTGCGATGACGCGGTGGAGATTCTCGAGCTGTGCATCCCGGATAACAGCCTGGCCCGGGTGCAACTCTATTTCCCCGACCCCTGGCACAAGAAAAAGCACCACAAGCGCCGCATCGTCCAGCCCGCCTGGGTAGCCTTGGTGCAACGCAAGCTGCAACCCGGTGGCGTGCTGCACATGGCCACGGACTGGGAAAACTATTCCGAGCATATGATGGACGTGATGAACGACGCCGACGGCTTCACTAACCTGGCCGGCGCCGGGCAGTTCTCACCACGGCCGAGCTGGCGCCCGGAAACCAAATTTGAGCGGCGCGGGGAAAAACTGGGGCACGGGGTCTGGGATCTGTTGTTTGAGAAGGGCTGAGCTGCAAGCGACAAGCCTCAAGCTACAAGGCGCGGGCCAGGCCATTCCGAACGGAAACGCTCTTCTGCCCGCAATCCCAACGGATTTTCCGCGCGGAGCAGTATGTTGCCGGGTTGGCAGCGGACCGGATCTCGCGTTGCAGCTTGTAACTTGAAGCTTGCCTTCCTCAAACCTCTTTCAGCAATCTCGCACTGACGACCCCTGTCGCTCCCATCATCCCCAGCACCAGCAAGGCCCAGTCATTACCCAACATCGCCACCCCGGCACTGATGGCACCCACTGCCAGCAGCAGAAAGCCGATAACGGTATTACTGACGGCGGTGTAGTCCGTTCGCTTGTTACCACCGGCCATATCGACCATGTAGGTCTTGCGGCCGATGCGCACGCCGGCATGGGCGATGGCGAGCACAAAGAAGGCCAGGGGATAGAGCCAGTGAAGCCAATCAGTCTGCGGCCCCCAGGCGGCAAGCCCGCCGGCCAGCAGACAGACCAGCGCCGCCAGCCCGCCACCGCGCACCATCACATTACGGCTGGAGGTATCGGCCATATACCCCCAGACGGTGGCGCTGACGGCACTGGCCAGGCTGGATGCCAGCACAAAGCTGCCCAGCAGGAGTGGCAGCGAGGCCTGGGCCTGGGCCACCAGCACCAGAAACGGCGAGGCCAGCGACGACGCCATCAGCAGGGCCCGGGTGATAACAAAACGCCGGAAAGGGGCATCGTTTTTCAGCAGGCCGAGGCTGGCAACGGCTTCCTTGAAGGCGTTATTTCCCCCTTCGCTGGCCCCGGGAAATTCGTCCACGGTGAAGAACACCACGGCAGCGATCAGCCAAGCCACCCCTGCGGCTGTCAGCAGTGCACTGTAAAAGGCCATGGTGGGATCGGAATCCCCCCGGAAAATCACCAGCGACAGTGCAAAAGTAATGGCCCCTGACAGGGTCGCAGACAACCCGGTAAGGCGACCGCGGCGGGATTTGGGAATACATTTGCCCTGCACATCTTTCATTGCCACCGAGCAGAAGCCCCGGCTGATGCTGAACAGGATCAGCAAGCCCACAATCATCAGGCCCGCCTGCATGCCCTCCAGCATCCACACCGCGGCAGCCATCCCCAGCACTGCCAGCCCCTGCAGGGCCGCCCCCAGTGCCCAGAACCCCTTGCGTACCGGATAGCGGCGCACCATGGCGCCAATCATCAACTGGGGAATCAGCGAGCCCGACTCCCGGATGGGAACCAGTAATGCCGCCAGGGACGAGGGGGCCCCCACCGCCGTGATCAACCAGGCCAGCACGGTTTTCGGGTTGATCAGCAGATCGCCGATCTTGGTCAGGGTATTGGCGCTGATGATGCGAAAGAAATTCCCCGGCACCTCCCGGCAGGCGGCATCACTGATGTCCTTGCAGGTTCGCGCATCCTCCTCGTTGGCCACCTGGGCATAAAGGCGCTCGAGAAGATCCTGTTTTGCCATGCTTCACCCCATCTTGATCACTTTTTGACCCGGCCCTCACTGTGGCAGGCTTAGCGTGAACCCAACATATAACGACGGAGGGTAAGACGTATGTATCGGGTTTACTATCTCGTCCCCAACCTGCAACAGGTTCGCAACGCGATCTCCCGCCTGGACACCGCCGGCATCGGTGGTGAACGCATCCACGTGATGGCCCGGGATGCGGGCGAGCTGGATCGTCACGGCATCAATGCCACCACCCCCTGGGAAGATACCGACATCATGAGCAACGGCTACAGTGGCGCCACTCGCGGCCTGCTGATCGGTCTCATCGCCGGCTATGCCATTGCCTTTATCGACCCCTGGGGCGTGGACGCCCATCTGGGCGTATGGCTACTCACCGCCCTGTTCTTCACCTGCTTCGGCGCCTGGGCCGGAGGACTGCGCGGCATCTCCCATGCCAATCACCATCTGTCCCCCTACCTGCAATCCGTGAAGAACGGCAACTATCTGATTCTTATCGATGTGGATCGCAAGCATGAACGCAATCGCGTCCATCAGGCTCTGGACCATCACATCGAAATCCGCAATCAGGGCGAAGAGGATCATTTCTCTCCCCTGGCCTGAATCACAGGCAAATTACACGCCCTGCCGCCCGGTAGTCGATTGCACGGCTACCGAGCGGGCTTTAGACTTTGCGGCATCCTTAGCAAGCGAGTCATCATGCCGCAACCGATCCCCCAAGATGCTCCATGGGCTGCCGAAGACTCCGTCGGTCTGGTCGAGCCCAGAACGCTGTCCTTTGATACGGCTCTCGAACTGGAGTGCGGTCGTACTCTTTCGTCCTATGAGCTGGTCTACGAGACCTACGGTACCCTCAACGACGACGCCTCCAATGCGGTGCTGATCTGTCATGCCCTGTCCGGCCATCACCATGCCGCCGGATATCACAGCACGGATGACAAACGCCCCGGCTGGTGGGATACCTGCATCGGCCCGGGCAAGGTCATCGATACCAACCGCTTTTTCGTGGTGAGCCTGAACAATCTGGGTGGCTGTCACGGCTCCACCGGGCCGGCTTCCATCAACCCGGACACCGGCCAGCCCTGGGGCCCGGATTTTCCCATGATGACGGTAAAGGACTGGGTCAACAGCCAGGCCAGGCTGGCGGATGTGCTGGGCATCTCCCGCTGGGCCGCGGTGATCGGCGGCAGCATGGGCGGCATGCAGGCGCTGCAGTGGTCCATCGACTATCCGGATCGGCTCAGCCATGCGGTAGTCATTGCGGCGGCCCCGAAACTGTCCGCCCAGAACATTGCCTTCAACGAAGTCGCGCGCCAGTCAATTCTCACTGACCCCAACTTCCATGGCGGTCGCTATTACCTCCACGATACCTATCCCCGGCAGGGGCTGATCCTGGCGCGTATGGTGGGTCATATCACCTACCTGAGCGACGACGCCATGCGCATGAAATTCGGCCGCGACCTGCGTGCCGGTCGCTTTCATTTCGGCTTCGACGTGGAATTCCAGGTGGAATCCTATCTGCGCCACCAGGGGGAAGTGTTCTCGCGCAACTTCGACGCCAACACCTACCTGCTGATGACCAAGGCGCTGGATTATTTCGACCCGGCCCGGGAATTCGATAATTCCCTGGAAACCGCCCTGGCAAAACCGGAGTGCAAGTTTCTGGTCATGTCGTTCACGTCCGATTGGCGTTTTGCGCCGGAGCGCAGCCGGGAAATCGTCAACGGCCTGGTCCACGCCGGCCGCGATGTGAGCTATGCGGAAATCGACACCCCCAAGGGGCATGACGCTTTCCTGCTGGACATCCCTGAATACACCAAGCTGTTCGGCGCCTACATGCACAGGGTCGCCAACGAGGTGGAAAATGGCGTAAACCCTGTGGAGGCAGGCAACCATGCGTGATGACCTGCACCTGATCAGCGACTGGATCCCCGCGGACGCCAGCCTGCTGGACCTGGGCTGCGGCGACGGCACCCTGCTGGCCCATCTAAAACAGCACAAAAAGATCCGTGGTTATGGTCTGGAGATCAACCAGGACAACCTGGCGGCCTGCTTCGAAAAAGGCGTCAACGTGCTGGAGCAGGATCTGGACGAAGGGCTGGGCAACTTCCAGAATCACCGCTTCGATTACGTGGTAATGACCCAGGCTCTGCAGGCAGTACTGCGCCCGGATCAGGTCCTCAACGAAATGCTGCGCGTGGGTCGCGAGGCGATCATTACCTTCCCCAACTTCGGTCACTGGCGGGTCCGCGCCTACCTGGGCCTGAAGGGGCGCATGCCAGTGTCTTCCGCACTGCCCTACGAGTGGTACAACACCCCCAATATCCACCTGTGCACCGTGCAGGATTTCGAAACCCATTGCCGAAAAAGCAACATCCGCATCCTGGAACGCCAGGTGATCAACCGCCACCATCGCAGCGGTTTACTGGCACGTCTCTGGCCCAATCTGTTCGGGGAAATTGCGATTTATCGGGTTACGGTTTAAAAGCAGCAGCAAGCCTCAAGCTGCAACGCGATTGTAGGTTCTTTTTTGGTTAAACCCCGGAGCCGCGCCCACATTCTCGGCGCGGCTCCTGTATGACAAAACAGACGAAACCCGGATTCGCGTTGTAGCCTGCAGCTTGAACCTCGCCGCTAACGACGTCAGGAGTTTTTCATGGAAAAAATCGTTCTCGCCTCCGGCAACGCCAAAAAACTCGCCGAAATGCAGCGCCTGCTTGAGCCACTGGATATCCAGGTGGTGGCCCAGAGTGAATTTTCCGTTCCGGAAGCGGAGGAAACCGGCACCACCTTTGTGGAAAACGCCATCATCAAGGCCCGCAATGCCAGCAAATACACCGGCCTGCCCGCTATCGCCGATGACTCGGGGATTGAAGTGGAAGCGCTCAATGGTGCCCCCGGGGTGTATTCAGCCCGGTTTTCCGGGGTTGGCGCCACCGACGCCAAGAACAATGCCCTGCTGGTGGAAATGCTGGCGGATGCGCCGGACGTCTCCCGTGACGCCCGTTATGTGGCGGTGATCGTGCTGATGCGCCACGAGGACGATGCCACGCCATTGATCTGTCAGGGCATCTGGAATGGGGAAATTGTCCTGGAACCGGCGGGCGACCAGGGGTTTGGTTACGACCCTCACTTTTTTGTAAGGGAAAAGAACTGCACCGCCGCCCAGTTACCGGCGGAAGAGAAAAACGCACTCAGCCATCGGGGCAAGGCCATGGCCCAATTGATCCAGGCCCTGCAGTAAGCGTCGATAGACCCCTTCACCCGTATATCGCGCTTGACTGCTAGTATGGTTTTCACTTGTTGCAGGGATGCCACTATGACAAAACAGCAGCCTGTCGCTGCCAGCATTCTGGCTCTGGCTACCTCGCTGGCCCAGGGCAGCGGCCTGGAAGGCACCTTCCATTCACAATGACAAAGCCGCTATGTCACCGAAGGCCGGGACAACCTGGACAGCAATCCTCTGGTGACCGCCGGGGTTGATCTGACCCTCCGGGACGTTACCGCCGGGGTATGGCAAGGCTGGGCCAACGGCAGTGATTACCGGGAAAACAATCTCTTTGTTGAATACGCGCCATACGTGGAGCGCTGGAGCCCCTATCTCAACGTCACCTACCTGCAGTTCCATCCACAGGGGCCGGACGACGTGGAAACCGGTGCCGGGTTTTCTGCACCGATCCAGCCCTGGTTATCCCTGTCACTGGATGGCACCTGGAGCAAACAGGCGTCCGGAGCTTTCTACGCCCTGACCGTGCACAGTCAACGCGAACTGGCCCCGGGATGGACAGGCAAGCTGTATCTCACCCAGACCTATGATGATGGCTATGCCAGTGAAGGCTATAACGGCCCCAACCACCGGGAAGCGGGGGTACAACTACGCTGGAAGGTACTGCCGGCTCTGGACCTGCACGCGGGCTGGCAACATAGCTGGGCCGGAGAAGACGTGCGCCGGGACGGTGGCGACGACCTGAGCTGGGGCCAGGCCGGCCTGACAAGCTACTTCTGAATACGGGCCAGCCAGCGATCCAGGGCATTGGCAAAACGCCCCTTGTCCTGGTTGGAGTAGCTGTTGGGCCCACCGGTCTGCATACCGGCTGAACGCATCTCCTCCATGAAATCGCGCATGTTGAGACGCTCGCGCACGGTATCCTTGTCCAGCCAGTGCCCGTGGGGCGTCACTGCCTCCGCCCCCTTGGCCACGACTTCCGCCGCCAGCGGAATATCCTGGGTGACCACCAGATCCCCCGGCTGACAACGGCGAACAATCTCGTTATCCGCCACATCAAATCCCTGCCCCACCTGAATGGCGCGGATCAACGGAGAGCGAGGCACTGCCACCGGCTGATTGGCCACCAGGGTGCAGGGAATCTGCACCCGCTGCGCCGCCGGAAACAACACCTCTTTCACCGGCCGCGGACAGGCGTCCGCATCTACCCAGATATGCATAAATCAGTGAACAGTTAATAGTGAATAGTTAACAGCGAAGGTCAAAAGACACACACCTCCACCCCAGCAGTTTGCTACCATACCCGAACCCAGTGAATTTTAGCTGTTCACTGTTCACTTTTAACTGCTCACTGTCCTCATGCCCCTCAAGAACCCGCCGCTCTCCCTCTACATCCACACGCCCTGGTGTGTACGCAAGTGCCCATATTGCGACTTTAATTCCCATGAGCGGGGCGAATTGCCGGAAGCGGCTTATCTGCGGGCATTGTTGGCGGACCTGGACCAGGACCTGCCGCTGATCGGGGATCGGACAGTGAAAACCGTCTTTATTGGCGGTGGCACGCCAAGCCTGCTGTCCGGCGATTTTTATCGGCAGCTGTTTCAGGGTATCCGGCAACGGCTGGTGTTGAGTGAACAGGCTGAAATCACCCTGGAGGCGAACCCCGGCACCGTGGAAGCCGGCCGATTCGCCGGCTTTCGCGAAGCCGGCATCAACCGGCTGTCGATCGGGGTGCAAAGTTTCAATAACACCCATCTACAGGCCCTGGGGCGGATCCATGACGCCAGTGCCGCAATCCAGGCCGCCCACCAGGCCAGGGAGGCCGGCTTCACCACCTTCAACCTGGATATCATGCATGCACTACCCGGTCAGACCCGGGCACAGGCGCTGGACGATCTGCAACAGGCCATGGCGCTGCAACCGACTCACCTGAGCTGGTATGAGCTGACCATCGAGCCCAACACGGTCTTCTTCCGTTCCCCACCGGATCAGCCAAGTCCGGACCATATGGCCGATACTGAACAGGAAGGCTTTGCGCTGCTCGCCAGCCAGGGCTACCAACGCTATGAAGTCTCCGCCTTTGCCAGGGACGGTCACGCCTGCCGCCATAATCTGAATTACTGGCAGTTCGGCGACTATCTGGGCATCGGGGCCGGCGCCCACGGCAAGATCACCGACACCCGCCACGGCACCATTCACCGCTATCAGAAAACCCGCAAGCCAGAAGATTACCTGGCTGATGCGCAGCAGGCCCGTCGCCAGTATCACCCCGTGGCCAGGGAAGACCGGCTATTCGAAGCCCTGATGAACGGGCTGCGACTGGTGGAAGGAGTCCGGTTACAGACTGTAGAGGACAACACGGGGCTTCCTGCGGCACAATGGACTCATTATCTGGGGGAACTCCGGCAACAGGGCTTGCTGGAGATCACCGATCAGCGAGTGCATTGCACCGAAAAGGGCATGCACCACCTGAACGGGGTATTGGCAAGGCTGGCCGAGGCGCTGTCGTAAAGCGCTTGAACCACCCTGCAATGCTATTCAACATTGTTTCCATGCATCACGATAGATACCGACTATGATGAAGACACGGAGCGGGCGCGAACAGGCGCTGGCAGAACGCGAACAACTGTTTATCGAAGCCACTCGCCAGCAACTGTGCAATGAAGGCCTGCTCGGCATTCAAATGGCGGCCATTGCCCGCAGCTGCAATTTTGCCACCGGCACCCTTTATCATCATTTCGCCTCTAAAGAAGATCTGCTGATCGCCGTCTGCACGGAACTGACCACCACCCGCCGGGATTACTTCCAGCGCGTCGCCGACTCCGACCTGAGCACCCGTGACAAGATGCTGGCCTTTGCCGTGGCCTATGCCCTGTTTGCCCAGCATTACCCGGAACACTTCCGGCTGGAACAATATGTCATGACCGAAGTGGTCTGGCAGGCAGCGTCCGCCAGTCGCCGGGAACAACTACTGGAAGCAACCCAACCCATCGGCCGCATGGTGGAACAGGTGGTCAAGGACGCGATCAAGGACGGTGAACTGGAAGCCCATGGCCTGGCGCCACTGGCTTTCAGCATCGGCCAGTGGTCCATGAGCATGGGCATGCACACCCTGATCCATGCGGAAGGCATTCTGGATATGTATGACCTGAAAGATCCCTACCGGATGCTGCTGCGCAATATCCAGCTGCAGCTCAATGCCATGCAGTGGCAACCGCTGGCAGATGACCCCTTTGATGATGGTGCGCTCGACCAAAAAGTCGACGACCTCTGTGGCACGCTTTTCAGCGATCTTTGCAGCGACAAAAATCACTGCCTATCTTTGGGCTAACCGACCGCTCTCTGCCACTTAATGAATGCATAAAAAAACCCGCGAAAGCGGGTTTTTTTATGCAGGATGCTCACAAGGAGATGCCGCAGGCTAGAATTTCCACACTGCCGAAACGGAAGGCCCGTCAATACTGATATCGTATTCGTCATCACGATATTGCGTATATTCCGCGTTGATGCCGATGCGGTCTGTCAGATCCATATCCACACCGGCGGCATAGGAAACATCATTCCAGTTATCGCGCCCGGAGATAACGTTGCTGTCCAGACGCTCCCGGCCACCCGCCACGCCCAAGGCGGCATAAGGCGTCAGTGAAGTCGTGTTATCCCATTTCACGCGCAGGTATGCGCCGTAAAAATAGTCCTGCTTGTACTCCACGTCCGCGCCACGAAAAGTCTCTTCATGCTTGACGACGGTCGTACCCAGTCTCAACTCGGCACCAAAATAGGGAGAAATGTCCGCACCCAGACGGGCGACAAGATTACCCGTATCGAATTCACCATCGGTAAAGGAACGATCACTGTGATCCAGTTGCGCATAACCCAGAGCAATATACCCTTCGGCATTGGCGTTGGCAGATACCACGCCGATACCGCACAACACCAGTGAGGCACAAAGTTTTCTCATATTAACTCCTTTTAATCAGCCTACCGGCTTACTTGTTCTCTTGAGCTTCTTTGGTTTTTTTCTCAGCCATAAGCTGATCGTGCTGGGCCGGTGTGCAACCGAGGCAACGCAGAAAAGTACTTCGGGCTGGCGCTTTCACCAGCTTCTCTGCGGCTTCATCCTCATTCCCCCCCAACAGGCTGACTGGCAACGTCACAGTGTAGAGCACAAAGCCCACTGCCGTAGATGCCGCCATTATCGGGCGCGCAATCAGGGCATCCCCGATCATGGCCACCTCGCCTGGGCGATTATCCACGTCCCCCATGGATCGGGCATGGGTAGCAAGCGGCGTCATTGCACCCAGCACCAGGGTGGAGGCGAGAACAGATGCCACTACCGGGCGCTTTGCTCGCTTCATGGTGAATCCCTCTTGTATTTTTATAGTTAAAGTATCGCTGACATTGTTTCAGCTAAGTCGTTAATATTCCGACAATTGCATCACAATCTACACCTTTGTTCGTAGCCCAGCAATAGCCTGGATGGTCAATTCATGACCAACGGCCAGGCCCAGGCCATGCGCTTTTCCCTAGCGCTGACATTGCGGACAGTAGCTGGTGCTCCGCTGACCGTGACGATCGGCCTTGAGCAGGGTCCCGCACTGCAAGCAAGGCTGGCCCGCCCGACCATAGACATGGAGTGACTGGGCAAAATAGCCGGGCTGGCCATCGGCGCGGGTAAAGTCTTTCAGGGTGGTGCCACCGGCCTCAATGGCCCGAGCCAGGACAGCCTTGATGGCATCCGCCAGACGCTGATAACGCTCACGTGAAATACGCCCTGCTGGCCGGGACGGATGAATGCCAGCGAGAAACAGGCTTTCCTGCGCGTAAATATTGCCCACCCCGACCACCGTGGCGTTGTCCATAATGAAGCTTTTCACAGCCACTTTTCGCCCCCGGGAGCGACGGAACAGCCAGTCACCATGGAAATCCTCACCCAGCGGCTCCGGCCCCAGGGCCGCCAGCAATGCATGGGGCTCAGCGCCCGGCTGATACAACACACTGCCAAAACGACGGGGGTCGTTGAAACGCAGCACCTTGCCGCTGTCCAGCAGCAGATCCACATGGTCATGCTTGCGCAATGGCAATGCCGCGTCCACCACTCGCAAGGTGCCGGACATGCCCAGATGGATCATCAACTGTCCGGCCTCCAGCTCAATCAGCAGGTACTTGGCGCGACGACGCAAGGCGATCACCGGACAATCCTTCAGCCCATAGAGCGCCTCACTGACAGGCCAGCGCAACCGGGATTCACGAACCGTAACGGCGCTCAGGATGCGGCCTTCCAGGTGGGGGCGAATGCCCCTGAGAGTGGTTTCCACTTCTGGTAATTCGGGCATGAAGAAAGCAGTGAATAGTTAATAGTTAACAGTGAATAGTTAAAATTCACCCGCTTCGGGTATGGTAGCACCACCGGGGCCAACAGATGCGCCCTGTTTGTCGCTGTTAACTTTTCACTGTTCACTATTAACTGCTATGTCCGTTTCCTACTGGCTCGGTGTCGACACCGGCGGCACCTTTACCGACTTTGTGCTGCTCGGCGACGGCGAGCCGCGTATCCACAAGGTGCTGTCCACCCCCTCGGCTCCCGAGCAGGCCATCCTGCAAGGTATCGCCGAGCTTGGACTCAAGGACGCCATGGCCGCGGGCCAGCTGGCCATCCTTCACGGCACCACCGTGGCCACCAATGCGGCACTGGAAGGCAAAGGCGCACGCACAGTACTGATCACCAATCAGGGGCTGGAAGACATTCTGCGCATTGGCCGTCAGAACCGAGCCGAGCTCTATAACCTGACACCGACGCCACCGCCCTCGATGCTGGACACAGTGAAGGTTGAAGGCAGCCCTGCCCGGCTCGACGCCCGGGGCAAGGAAGTCATACCGCTCAGTGACGCGGACCTGACGCAACTGGTAGAAAAGGTGCTCGCTCATCAGCCCCAATCCGTGGCTCTGTGCCTGCTGTTCTCCTATCTCAACCCCGCCCACGAGCAACGCATCCGCCAGGCCCTGGAGGTAGCCGGACTGCCGGTCAGTGCGTCCCATGCCATTCTGCCGACTCGGGGAGAGTACGAGCGCGGCATGGCTACCTGGCTGAACGCCTGGCTGGCCCCCAAGGTGGCAGATTATCTGCAGCGACTTCAGCAGGCCACAGACCCCGCGCCTCTGGCCATCATGCAATCCCATGGCGGCACCATTGCTTCCGACCAGGCCGCCGGGCTGGCGGTCAATCTGCTGCTTTCCGGCCCTGCCGGCGGTCTCGCCGCCGCCAGGCGCCTGGGGGAGCAACTCCGGCAGCCCCGATTGATGACGTTCGACATGGGCGGCACGTCCACCGACGTGGCCCTCCTGGACGGCGACCTGCGTCTTACCCAGCAGGGCCATATTGGCCCCTATCCGGTGGCGGTCCCCATGGTGGACATGCATACCATTGGCGCCGGTGGCGGTTCACTGGCCTATGTGGATGATGCCGGCCTGCTGCATGTGGGCCCCCACTCCGCCGGTGCCGATCCGGGCCCCGCCTGCTATGGCCGAGGCGGCAATCAAGTCACGATCACTGACGCCAATGTGGTGCTCGGCAGGCTGCAGCCGGACTTCGCTCTGGGTGGCTCTCTGACACTGGATACCGCTGCCGCCCGCCATGCCATGAAAACACTGGCGTCACAGCTGGGCCTGGGTGTGGAAGAGACCGCCGAAGGGGTGCTGGCACTGGCCAATGAGCACATGACCCAGGCACTCCGGGTGATTTCCATCCAGAAAGGTTTTGACCCGGCAAATTTTGCCCTGCTCAGTTTTGGCGGCGCTGGCGGCCTGCATGTCTGCGCCCTGGCGGACAATCTGGGCATGCGCAGCGCACTTGTTCCCCGCCGGGCCGGCGTGCTGTCCGCTGAAGGACTGGTGTACGCCCCTCGCAAGCGCGAACAGCTCCAGGCGTTGCCAGATGGCGCCGACGATACCGCCTTGAGGGAACGCATTGCCACCCTGCAACGCCAGGGCAGTGCGGAATTGATCCGCGAGGGCGTTGGTGCCGAGCAGATCCAGCATCACGTTTTTGTGGATATGTGCTATCAGGGCCAATCGTCGGTGTTACAGGTTCCCTGGCAGCCCACTGTCGCAGAACGGGAAGCGCTGTTTCACGACGCCCATGAGGTGCGCTTCGGTCACCGTCTGGCATTGCCGGTGCAGCAGGTGAATATTCGGGTACAAAGCCAGGCCATACGCACCCCGCCCGCCCAGCCACCACTGCCTTCCCGCACTGGCGAGGCAATCCGGCATACCCGGCTACCCGGCGTGGATCAGCAAGTGGCGATTTATCACCGCGACACTTTGGGCCCCGGCCAGACCATACAGGGGCCGGCGCTGATCGCTGAAGCCGTAGGAACAACCTGGCTGGCTCCGCAATGGCAGGCATCCGTGGATGCACAAGGGCACCTCTTGCTGACCCGCCCGGGGACCTGAAGAGGCCAGGCGGATTCGGCACCCGACCCGGCTTCAGCCCTGTCGTTGTTACCGTTCATCCGCCCCTGGCCAACCCTTGGCCCGAAAGTCCGAATTTGACCTATTCGGCGTCTTCTGCCTGTCACCCGGACTGGGCACAATAGGATCTCCGTTTTTACCTTGTGCGATTTTCATGCTGAATTATCTGAGCAACGGCCTGCTGGCCCCCAGCCTGGGTGCCCTGATCCTGATCACCCTGGTCATGACCCACATCACCATTGTTGGCGTCACCGTTTACCTGCACCGCTATTCCGCCCACCGTGCGCTGGACCTGCATCCAGTGCTGAAGCACTTTTTCCGTTTCTGGCTGTGGCTGACCACCGGCCAGAACACCCTTGAGTGGACCGCCATCCACCGCAAACATCACGCCAAATGCGAAACCGAAGACGACCCGCACAGCCCGCAGGTCAAAGGCATCCAGAAAGTGCTGCGCGAAGGTGCCGAACTGTATCGTGAGGAAGCCGAAAATCAGGAAACCCTGAACAAATACGGGGCGGGTTGTCCGAACGACTGGATTGAGCGCAACGTGTATTCCCGCTTTCCCATGGGCGGCGTCACACTGATGGCCGTCATCGATCTGCTACTGTTCGGTGCCGCCGGCATCACCGTATGGGCCATCCAGATGATGTGGATCCCCGTTTTCGCCGCCGGGGTTATCAACGGCATCGGCCATTACTGGGGTTACCGCAACTTCGAATGCCCGGATGCATCTCGCAATATTTCTCCCTGGGGCATTCTCATCGGTGGCGAAGAACTGCATAACAACCATCACACCTACCCCAACTCTGCCAAACTGTCAGTGCGCCGTTTCGAGTTTGATATGGGCTGGGCCTGGATACGCCTGTTTGAAATGGTGGGCCTGGCCAAGGTGAAAAAAGTCGCCCCCAAACCCGCTTTCGAGAAAAGCGCCAGCAAAGTGGACCTGGATGCCCTGCGCGGCATCATGCAGCACCGTTTCCAGGTGATGGCCAACTACCGCAGGACGGTTATCGTGCCGGTCTTCAAGCAGGAGCAAGCCCGCGCCTGCGACGCCACCCGCGACCTGTATGCCCGCGCCCACGCCCTGTTCCACCGCGACATCAGCCTGATCAAGCCGGGCCAGAAAAAACGTTTGCAGACCCTGACGGAAAGCAATGAAACCCTGGATGCCATCTACCAGTTCCGCCTGCGCCTGCAGGACATCTGGTCCCAGACCAGCCGCAACTCTTCAGAAATGGTGGAAGCCCTGGAGCAGTGGTATCACGATGCCCGCGAATCCGGCATTGCTGCCCTGCAGGAGTTTGCCGATCAGCTGACCCGCTATCGGCCGGCCGCGGTATCGCACTGATACTTCCTTCCATTCCCGGGAACCACAAAAAAGGCCGCACAATGCGGCCTTTTTTGTGGTTCCCGGTAAAGCATGCAAGACTCAATATCCTGCGGGCAAAGTCACAACCGAAACGATGTATCGCGAATACACACGAGCCTGAACATCATGGGGTCTCGTCATTTGTGGCTTTGCCGGGAAAGCAGATCACTGCTCCGGCTCTTCCACCGCAATATTCTCGATCAGCTGGATTCCATCCTGGTTTGCCGCGCTCACATTGACGCTGATGCCACCCAGGCCCACACCCAGCGTTCGCAGCAATGGATTTATCAACCCTTCAGCCAGACTGGATATGACATCACTCAACAACTCAAGCACAGGATCCAGAATAGGGTCTAGTAGCGGCGTCAAATTGATCAAGCCGAAGCTACTTCGAAGCAGCGACGCTTCATGAACCGTTATTTCCAGATCCAGGCCGGACAAACCATCGCCCAAATCGTTGTACTGGGACTGATCGCATCCCTCAATCGGGTCACAATACAAATCATAACGCGGATCCAGAAATACTGTTTCTTCAATGCCCGGAACCTCTCCGTCCACTTCCGCGTTAAGGTAAAGAATGCCTTCTATGGGAGGCAGCAGCCCGGACAGCAGCGACAACCTACCAACATTCGCTTCCAACCGCTCTGGCTGCAATTCTCCCGCCGCCGTCAGCCGCCCGGTTACAATACGCGCGATTTCACGCTCAAGGTTGACGCCAAACTCTACCGAGTTGGAGGTTCCCCGAGCACAATCAGCGGAAATCAGCTGACCCTCACCGCCCCCCGCATTCACCGCCAACGGAACGGTTAAATCCGCCAGAGAAAGGGAGAGGAGAGGGCCCAAGTTGATCGGCAACAACTCCACCTGTGCGGATAGCTGCAACGTCACGTCCGGCGCATAAAAACGGGTCACCCATTCGCCATCCTCATCCTGACGAGCCGGACCAACAGCCACCGTGGGTGGCTCGCCCACATTCAAGCCCAGGTCTACCGTATTGATATCGGCAATAAGCGGGACGGACAGGTTGTTAATATTGAGTGGCAACGACAACAACCCACCGGCTCCAGCCTGCTGCTGCTCAGCCAGATTAAGCACCAGGCTGATGACCAGATCATAGACCGGGAACTCACTGGACGACGGGACGGAAGCATTTTCTACCACACTGATAATGTCGCCCACTTTGATGGTCTCTATTCCCTGTGCAGTCACAATACTATCCAGCAGATCCGCAACTGGCGCGGTAGCTGTGCCCACATCACGAATCGCCGCCGCCAGTTCAGACGCATCAAGACCCAGAAGGTCGACCAGATCATTGACGCCAGTGGCGGTCAGCAAATCGCCCAACTGCACAGTGGCATTTTCTAGACTGTTGAGGTCGGTCGGGTCCAAACTAAAACCCGGCTGATTTAGCACAACACCCAGCAGACTGCCCAGCAAGGTGGCATCACCGCCCAAACCGACAGTGCCGCCGGCCGCGCTGACCGTGGCCACCACCTCCTTGCGAACCGCCGCATTCACGGAGAGAGAAATGCCACCAAATACAGACTTTGGCAACAACATGGAAATCGGCTCGGTGCGGGTGTAACTCACCAGTACCGCATTACTGCGCTCAATGAGATTCACCGGCTCGAAAGCCACCACACCGCTACTGCTGGCATCCGCAATCACGCCAAGCTGAACGTTCAGGTCCTGATCAGACCCCTCAAACCCCTGGGCAACCGCCGCAGCCAATGCGCGTTGCTGGACAAGCGCGGTACTGGGCGCTTGTCCACCGCATGCCTGAGCCGCACCGGCTGCAGCCTGGGCGGCCACATTTACCTGCGCCTGCATGTCGCTGCGCAAGCTGTACAGGCGTGCGCCATCCAGCGCCATCACCGTGAGGGCAATGACGATCAACAGCAACAGCGGGGTGATGACTGACAGGGCCCCGCGCTGCCGGAGACGGTTAATTATCGTCTCGGGTCTGTTCACCAAAACTGTCCGGAATCGCGGTACGGAAGGAATTTGCCAGACGGCGCTGGGTGTCCACATAAAGCGGAGCAGACAGCTCACTCTGGCCTGCCGGTCGGGAATCTCGCTGCTGGTTCAGCAACCAGTCAGTGACCGTTTCAGACTCATTGGTGACAACCTGTCCGGAAACACCAAAGCTGTATGCTTGCTGAGGCTCCGCCGCCACCAAGGTTCCCGGCAACAACAGAATCAAGGCCAGTTTCTTCATTTTCGGGTCCTCCCGAACTGTTCACTGAGCTTCTCGGCATAGGCAATTTCCTCATCCGAGAACCCGTAGTTGGACTGTAACGCTTTCAGCCCCCCATGATCATCCGTCATCAGATAGGCTACCGCCAGATTCTGACGAACCGGGCCCTTGCCGTTCGCCAGTTCCAATGCGGTTCTCAGCTCGAAAGCCGCATCTTCGTAGCGCCCTACCAGCATCAGCGCATAGCCGTAATCATTTCGCACCTGGGAGGTTGCCGGTGCCAAGCTGCGCGCCCGCTCCAGATGGGACAGCGCCGCAATGATTTCATGACGCTTGAGCAACACCATGCCCAGGCCATGACGGCTGCGGCCATCATCACAGCGATTGGCCAATGCTCTGTAGACCTGCTCCGCAGAATCCAGCTTGCCGGAGGCGGCCAGCAACTGACCATAACGCAACCAGTGATCAATGGCGCCCATGGGTTTGCTTTCCAGCTGCGCCAACGCCGCATAATTTCGTCCTTTGGCCATCAAGGTATCGACCATCTCCAGATCCACACGCTGCTCTGGCTGCAGTGCTTCCTTGCAGGCAATTGACGACACATCCACTGTTCCCGGGGCCGACTCCGGCGCTGACTGGTGTGCGCATCCCGCCAGCAGTATCAGTGCTCCCCAAACCATGCCACGCATGTTGTTACTCCCTTTGTTATCGTGCCAATGCATCCGCGATGGAAATCACCGCCGGGCCGCCAATCAAGATAAACAGGGCCGGCAGCATGAATGCCATCATCACCACCGTCATCTTGGCACCAATCCGGTTGGTTTCCTCTCGAATGCGGTTACGTTCCACGTTCTGGGCTTCTTCAATAATCTGGTCCAGGCTGGCAGATACGCCCGCCCCCAGTTGACTGCTTTGCTTCATCAACACCACATAGCTGCGCAGTACCGGGATACGCTTGTTATCACCCAGTTCATCCAGTGCCTGGGTTCGCTCCGCGCCGGATTTCATGAGCCGGTTAAAACGGTCTATTCGCATGATCAGAATGGGCAAAAGGGGACGCCCCTGGCGACCGATAATGCGCATTACACGCTCAAGGGACAGCCCGGCCTCCATCAGCATTCGCGTCATGTGGCAAAGCTCTACCGCTTCCAGGTTCTGTCTCAGCTCTGCCTGGGCCCCCATACCGCGGATCACCCGCCGCGGCACAATAAAGCCCGCCGCCGATGCCAACAGCCCGCCGAGCAGACCGAACACCAGAAAACCTACCAATGCCACCAGTACCGGCAATAGCCAGCAGAACAACAGATAAATAACCTGGGACTGCTCACGGCTTTTCCCCATGCCCCCAAGAGCCTGCCGGATTTCCTGATAATCCCCCGACGCAATCGATGACTCCGTCAGAGCACTGGAGAGTGTCCATAACCAGAACCCCCGATCCTCATCCTCACGGTGATTGCCACTATCCTGCAAACGCTGGTTAACCCGGGCCCGCAATGCCCAGTCCCTGGTCTTGTAGACCAGCCACAAGGAGAGACCCGACAGCAGGATGGCGAGGATCAGCAGCACATTATTCACGGCCCACCCCCTGGATCATCCGCCAGATGACCAGCACACCGAACCCTTGCAAGATGCCAGCGATCATCAGCATGGTATGCCCGGTGTCCGTGTTCAGCAGGACCTCGGCATACTTTTCGTTTATCAGCATCATGTAGGCAGCCATGCCCAACGGCAGCAAGGTAAAGGCGCCGGCGGTAAACCGGGTCTCCGCCGTAGACGCCAGGAACTCCCGGCGCAGCTCCTGCTGGGAGCGTAACGAGGTGGCCACCTGCTCCAGAACCGGACGGATCGACGAACCAAACCGGGCGGACGTGCGCAGCGCAATGGACACCAGCACCAGGGAAGACACCTGGTAAAGCCGGGAAAAGTCATCAAACAAACCGGTGTAATCGCGCCCGGCCTCAATCGCACTGCGCAGCCTGAACGTCAGCGGCGCAAATACCGGCGGCGCATCCTGGAAGGACTCCATTAACGAGGCCTCCAGGGAACGGCCGGCGCTCATGTAGCGCAATGTGGATTCCATGATTCCCGGCAGGGATTCAAAAATCATCCGGCGTTGCTGCTGGAAACGGAACCGCCAGTACATCCAAAGACTCGCAGCTATCAGCGCCAGCACCACACCAGCTGCAATGAAACCCGAAGAAGCCAGCACCATCACCACGATCAGGAAAATAATGATACCAAGCAGTGATAGCTGCACTCTTGACAGGCGGATATCCGCCCGCAATAACAGCCGTTCCAGCGGACCCGCCACCACTCGCACCTGACCGGGTTCACCACCGATTTCCATACGCTGCTGCAAACGTTGCCGCACGCGCTCAGTCAGCAAGCTGCGCTGCCGATAGCGGAACCAGACGAGCTGCATGAGCACAGTAACCACGGCAATAATGCCGAGCAGCTGCGCCATTCCCAGCAGCTCTACCGCACTCATGCCTGACTCCTGTACAGGTAGTCCATGTGGTAGAGGTCATCTTCCGTTGGCGTCAGCGCCACAACCTCGCTGACCCGGCGGCGGCCATCCGGCAATCTTTCCAGCTGAATGATGACATCCAGGGCAGAACCAATCAGGCGGCCAATGGCGGTCTCGCTGGCCTCGTAGCCGCTCACCGCCAGCAAGGTCTCGATACGCACCAGCGCATCACGAGTACTGTTGGCATGGATCGTACTCATGGAGCCGTCGTGGCCGGTATTCATTGCCTGCAGTAATTCGATGATCTCGTTGGAACGCACCTCACCAAGAATGATCCGGTCGGGACGCATCCGCAGGGCATTGATAACCAGCTCCCGGGCACTGATTCGGCCCTTGCCTTCCGTATTGGCCGGGCGGGTCTCCAGGCGAACCACGTGAGGATGGTTAAGCACCAGTTCAGCGGAATCCTCAATGGTGAGGATGCGCTCCTGACGAGGAATGTACTGACTGATCATGTTCAGCATGGTGGTTTTACCGGTACCGGTACCACCACTGATGATGATATTGCGCCGCGACTCCACCGCCTTGACCATGATATCCAGGCACGCATCGGTGAGAGAGCCGCTGTCTATCAGCTGCTGGGCGCTTAGATGGTTACCGGTAAATTTACGGATACTGATACTGGGGCCGTCTAGCGCCAGCGGCGGAATAATGGCATTGACCCGGGAACCATCCGGCAGGCGGGCATCCACCATGGGGCTGGACTCATCCAGTCGACGCCCAAGGGGCGCCAGCATACGACGAATGACACGCACCACATGGTCATCATTGATAAAACGCACCGATGCTTTTTGCAGCACCCCTGAGACTTCGATAAAGACGCTGTCCGGGCCATTCACCAGGATGTCGTTTATGCGCGGATCAGCCAGCAAAGGCTCGAGCGGGCCATAACCGGTCACTTCGTCCAGGGTATCGCGGACCAGCTGATTGAGATCCTGGGTTGAGAGAGGCACCCGGTTCAGGGCGATATGCTGCCCCACCGCCGTACGGATAAAATCCGCAAGCTGATCACGGCTGGCATTGCCAACCTCGATGCCTTCCTCATCCAGCCGCTCAACCACCCAGCGATGGGTGCGATCCTTGAGCTGCTGGTATTCTGCGTCGATCCGTCCCGCCACAAGCGCTCCTGCTATCCGTTGCTACGCAGTCGTTGCCACCAGCTCTCACCAGCGCTCACACCCTGCTGTGATTCCAGCTTGTTAACCATGGTCTGCAGGCCGCGGCTATAGCGGCAACGGGGAGATTGCTCCTGAATCGGCAAGCCACTGTTCATGGCCATCAAGCGGTGACGCCAGTCCATGGGCAGCCCACCTAGCAGGTTTACCCCGGCGGTCTCTGCCAGTTCATCCAGTCCCGGCGGGACCTTGCCTTCCATCCCATCCACAACCAGGTGAACCTGGCCGTCGCGGCCCAGGTGGGAACGCCACTCATTGCCCAGGGTCCGCACCGCATGGGCCTGGTCCACCAGTGGCTGCATGGTGATCAGCAAATGACTAGCGTGAATGCCAAGGGCACGCACCCAATGGCGGCTCTCCAGGGTGCCCACATTGATCACGATACGATCAAACATCTGCATCAGATGATTGAGGGCAATAAACAGATCCGCGCTTCGATCCCCTTCAAGCTCACGGCTATCAATCCCGCCGGCCAGCAGTCGCAATCCCGGCCGATACTCTTCCAGTGCCGTACCGATAAGGGTTTCGTCAAGGGTCTCCGGACTGGCCAGCAAATTTTCCAACGTGTATTCGTTGTGCACATCCAGGTAGAAAATACCGCGCTCGGCGGGCTGGGTATCAATGGCCAGACACCGTTCGTTGGGAAACAGGCGGTTCAGCCCCAGGGCAACATTCTGTGCCAGAAAGCGGGTGTCTACCGTCGGGCTGGCTGACGCGACCAGGGTCAGGTTGTTGGTTGCGGAGCGAACCTGGTCATCATAGTGACCCACCCTCAACAACTGATGCCGGCGCAGGCGGTCACGGACATCTCCCGCCTCGCTCCCGGCCACAAAGCAATCCCGCGCTCCCGCACGCATGGATTGCAGCAGCAATTCCTGGTTGGCACGGGCGCAGACGGTGATAACGGTGACCCAGGGGCGAGCACTGGTCAGGGCCGTGATGATGGCCAGTGATTGATCCATATCCGCTTCGGAAATCTCCACCATCACCACATGGGCAGTGGTGGCCTCCAGCAAGCGCAGCACCCTGGTCAGATCGCTTCGGCTGACCTGCTCAAGGCGGAACGGCTCATCCACCACCCGCTCCAGCCAGGCCTCGATTCCATCATCGTCAACAACAGAAAGAACAATGTCATGTTCACTCATAGCATCACCAGCTCAGGCCGTGGCGAATTGGCTGGGAACCCCGGCGGCTTTCCGTGGCCATATCCAGCCAGCCAGTACTACTGCTGTGATAGCCCGCGCCAGGCAACGTCACTGGCGGCTCCGTACTCTGCTGGGGCGTCACCAGGTGAGGGGTCACCACCATCACCAGTTCCTTGTCACTTTTCTCGATGCGCGAAGAGCGGAAGAACGCCCCCAGCAGGGGAATATTGCCAATCCCCGGCAGACGATCACTGTTGTTGATGGTATTCCGACTGACCAGGCCACTGATGATAAAGGTCTCACCGGGCGCCAGAGACACCGTGGTTTCCGCACGCCGCACCCGCAGGCCCGGTACCGCCACGCCGCCGGTTTCCACCCCCGCAGAAAAATCCAGTTCGGACACTTCTGGCGCAACCTTGAGAATAATCTGCCCCGCATCGATCACGGTTGGAGTCAGGCTCAAGCCAATACCGAATTCCTTGAACTCGATCTGTATGCCGGTGTTGTCACTCCGAATGGGGACCGGGAATTCACCGCCGGACAGAAAGCTGGCGCTTTGCCCGGACAGGCTGGTCAGGGAAGGTTCGGCCAGGGTATAGGCAAAGCCCCCGGCTTCCAGCGCATTGATGGCAAGAACCGAATTGGGACCAAAGCCAAACAGATTGAAGCCATCGGAACTCAAAGGGGCCGGCACCACCCCTGGCACCTGAAACCCGGTCCCTGGCGGCGCAATTCCCACGGCTGACTGGCCATCATTGAAAACATTGCTGTAACTCATGCCCAGTTGATTGAGCTCCGAGCGACTGACTTCCAGCACACGGATATCTGTCTGTACCTGGGTACCAAAAGGCAGAGAGGATCCCAGCGTGGTCGCCACCACCACTGTGCTGCGCAGTGGCTTGGCCTTGCCTCTCAGCCACACCGAGATCACCGCCGAGCCCTCCGCCTTGGCGGTCAGCAACAATTCCTCCGACCCAGTCACGGTCAGTGCCGCCACCGTTGGATCCGAGGTTGCCACCTTGGCCACCGCTTCCGGGAAATTCAGGACTTTCTGGTCCCCGGGAGCCACTCGCATGGTGTCTTTCAGAGTGTCCGCCTGCGCCACTATGGCAAGCGACAGGGAGAACCACAGAACCAGTCGCGCCCCGGCTCTCTTCCACAACCCCTTAACGCACATAGGTGCTCCTTGACTCTGATCCCTCATAGACTTCCACTTTCTGGCCCGGTGTCGCCCGTGGTGCTGGTGCGCGGGCCGCCGGGAACAGATCCTTGTAGTAAACCGGTTTGGCTTTCTTTTCTTCGTCGCTGTCGTCAGCAGCCTTGTCCTCACTGGCCAGTACCGCCAATCGCAATGTGCCTTCCTCAGAAGCCAGCAGCAGTGTTGGCACCTTGTCCTTGGGCACAGCCAGCACCACGGTGTTATTGCGACGCTGGGCCTCGCGGTCCTGATCACTGCTGGCTGCCGCCATGGCCCCTTTCACCGCCAGCACCTGCAGGCTCCGCAACAGCACCATGGCCGCCGGGTCATCCCGGTCCGCTTCTTGAAACGACACCACCACATCGACCAGATCACCGGGCTGCAGCAGACCACCTGCCATCACCACATCATCGACCCCCACTGCCACGGCACGAAACCCTGCGGGCAGGGTGCTTGGCAGGGTGCCACCAGGTTCAAGGTGATTTCGGGAAAGGAGCTCGCCCGGACGGGCGTATTGACGTAATTCCTTGCCTGCCACCTTTTCATCGGCGGTCAGCACATTGGGAATCGGGGCCGGCGAGGAAACCACCGCCAGTGCCTCTTCATCGAGGGTGTCACCGATATTCAGGCTCTCGGTGACCACCCAGTACCGATAACTGGGAGCTTCCTGGTCACGGACCTGCCCCTCGGGCGACGCCTCACGAACTACCAGCGACGGTGCCGGGTCGCGACTTAATCCCACCAGCGCCAGTATCAGCGCAACCAATGCCACAGCCAACGCCGGCAGCATGTAGAGCAGTCTTGATCCCATGTTCTCTCCGGAACATCCCTGTCAAATGTTGCTTCTTGAGCTGAACCGCATCCAGTCAATCAGAACGCGGCGCGAGCCTCCACCCTCAAACTTGCCGGTAGCGGAGGAAAATCCCCCAGCACACCAAAACTGAGCACCGGCACTATCGGATTGGTTTCATAGTTGGGGTATACCAAGCTGCAGTTAAGCACTTGCACCCCCCCTGCAATGCTTTCCAACCCGCAGGCTGAATTCGTATTCAGTTTATCTCTCAAATTTTCCGGCAACTGCGCCACCAGACCAGCCAGCGCAGTATTACCGCGCTGCGTTACTGCAACCTCAAGGCTACTGGCCTGTATATCGGATCGATCCACATACAACGCCGTGGATACCGCGGTATCCACGGCTGCCTGCATGCGGTACTGGGTAAAAAAAGTCAATCCATATACCGCTGCGCCATAAAGCATTGCGATGACAAAAGGGAAGAGCATCAGAAACTCTAGAGCTACTGCTCCGAACTCTTTCCGATTCATCAGGTCAACTCCGGCCTAGCCGATACTAAGAGGACGCTGGGGCGCCACCACCACCTTGGCCTGCACTATCAAATAAATTTTGGAAGGCGTCTTGTATCGCACCGCTACCTACAGCGTTAATGCCCACACCAATAATGATGATCAAGGCAGCAGCCAATACAATATACTCCAGCGCACTGGCGCCACGCTGGTTGCGAGCACGCCCGGGCAGCTGGGTGTACAGGCGGATCATCAACAAACGAAACATTTCATTCAAGGTACTCATAGCGCTCTCCGTTGCACGTCCCTTAGTATGAACATTGCGTGAATGCATATGCGAAAAAGTGAACTTCTACTTTAATGCTATGCATATGTGAACTGCATCACAAATTTTGCTGCGTAACATTTTGTTGCGATGCTCCTCGTTTGTGCAAACGTAGCACCAGAGTGTCGCAAAAGGCATGTATAAAGCCCCATTCGGGCCTGCAAAACAGACGAACGGCGTTTAAAAAGCATAGAATTGCACTTGCTTGACAGACATTCAGGCGACTTTGTGATAGTAAGTATATATCTTGCTGAAAATGTCTTCTCCCGAACAACGATTCCGCCCTTCACGCGCCACTCATGCCACGCCTTTCCCTCTCCTTGTGAAAAATTCCGGACATAAAAAAACCCGGGACAAAGTCCCGGGTTTTTATGTCCGTTGCCAGGCAGGCAGCAAAAAGATCGTTACTTGATCTTCGCTTCCTTGTAGGCCACGTGCTTGCGCACTACCGGATCATACTTCTTGGTTTCCATCTTTTCAGGATGGAGACGCTTGTTCTTGGTAGTGGTGTAGAAGTGCCCCGTGCCCGCAGAGGACACCAGGCGGATTTTTTCACGAATAGGACCGGCCATGGGTTAGCTCCTTAATTAGCCTTAAACACGCTCGCCGCGAGAACGGATATCTGCCAATACAGCGTCGATACCCTTCTTGTCGATAATACGCATGCCCTTGGAGGTCACACGCAGGCGCACAAAGCGCTTCTCGGACTCAACCCAGAAACGATGGTGGTGCAGATTCGGCTCGAAACGACGCTTGGTCTTGATGTTCGAGTGAGAAACTCTGTTGCCCGTTACAGGGCGCTTACCGGTCACCTGGCAAACCTTGGACATTGTCTTGCTCCGTAAATCTTCTTGCGGGGGGACGGTAGAGCCCCGGAAAAGGCGCGTTTTATACCAATCTGCCGGTCAAGTTTCAAGCGAAATCTCGGATATTCCACCGGGTACACCAGAATTCAGGGGCTTACCGCAAGCATGCCCCCTGCCCAGATCCTTTACAGGGCTCCACGGGCGGCCAGAGACACCCATCCCCCCTCACCAATCACCAGATGATCCAGCACCCGGATATCCATCAACCCCAGGGCGTCCACCAGCCGGCGCGTGATGGCATGGTCGGACTGGCTGGGCTCGGCTACCCCGGAAGGATGGTTGTGAGCCAGAATCACCGCCGACGCATTATGCTCCATGGCCCGACGCACCACTTCCCGAGGGTAAACCGCCGCCGCATCGATGGTGCCCTGAAACAGCTGCTCAAAGGCAATGAGGCGATGCTTGTTGTCCAGGAACAGGCAGGCAAACACCTCATAGGGGAGCCCACGCAGACGAGCGGTAAGTAGCTGCCCGGCTTTTTCCGGGTTATCCAGTGGCAACCCCCGCTCCAGCGGCTCCGCCAGATAGCGGCGCCCCAGCTCCAGCGCCGCCAGCAACAGGGCCCGCCGGGCGGCACCCATGCCGGGCAACCTGGCCATTCGCTCCGGGCCTGCATCGAGCAAGGCCCGCAGCCCACCCCCCGCTGTCAACTGGCTTCGCGCCAGATCCACTGCGGTCATGCCCTGCTGCCCGGTGCGCAGAAAAATGGCCAGCAGCTCCGCATCACTCAGCGATTCCGCCCCTCGCACCAGCAACTTTTCGCGCGGCCTTTCATCCGTGGGCCAGTCAGTGATTGCCATGGAGTTTCCTTTCTCCCGTAACGCCTTGATATTCCATATCATTGTGAAGTGGGCAGCACTCATACCTTAGTGCTACCCTATGCAGCCTATGTAATAGCAGGGTTCCGGCTTCCACGGCACCGGTGATTTGCCCTTGCTGCTGTAAGCCACTGCCGTAACCGTCGCTATCGCTGCGCAGGATTTCGTCATGCATCGTCTGGTGAACAAACGCATTCTTCTGGGAGTTACCGGCGGCATCGCCGCCTACAAAGCCGCCGATCTGGTTCGCCGCCTGCAGGATGTGGGCGCCCAGGTTCGCGTGGTAATGACCCAGGGAGCCTGCGAATTCATTACCCCTCTCACCATGCAGGCCCTGTCCGGCCACCCGGTACACACCACCTTGCTGGACCCCACCGCAGAAGCGGCCATGGGCCACATTGAGCTGGCCCGCTGGGCAGACCTGGTGCTGATTGCGCCGGCCTCAGCCAATTTCATGGCACGCCTGGCCCATGGCCACGGCAACGACCTGCTCGCCACCCTGTGTCTGGCCACCGGCGCCCCCATCGCCATCGCTCCGGCCATGAACCAGCAGATGTGGGCCGACACCAGCACCCAGAAGAACCTGCTGATCCTTCAGGAGAAGGGCATCAAGATATTTGGCCCCGGCAGTGGCAGCCAGGCCTGCGGCGAAGTCGGTGCCGGGCGCATGCTCGAACCCCTGGAAATCCTTCAGCAAGCCGCCGAGGTGTTTGATTACCAGCTGCTCACCGGCAAGCATGTGGTGATCACTGCCGGCCCCACCCGTGAAGCCATTGACCCGGTGCGCTACATCACCAACAAGAGCTCCGGGAAGATGGGCTTCGCCCTGGCTGAAGCCGCCGCCGAAGCCGGCGCCCGGGTGACCCTGATCGCCGGCCCGGTTAATCTGCCTACCCCCTCCCGGGTAGACCGTGTGGACGTGACCCGGGCAACAGAGATGTATGACGCCTGCATGAAAGCCGTGGAGGAAGGATGTGATGTCTTTGTCGCCACTGCCGCCGTATCCGACTACCGCCCCACTGTCACCGCCGACCACAAGATCAAGAAATCCACCGAAGAAATTCATCTGACACTGGTGAAAAACCCGGACATTGTGGCGTCGGTGGCAGAACACGCCAAGCGCCCCTTTACCGTGGGTTTCGCTGCCGAAACCCGCGATGTGGTCGCCTACGCTCAAGGCAAGCTGGTCAACAAGAAACTGGACATGATCGCCACCAACGACGTCTCCGGCAGCAACGTGGGCTTCAACAGCGACAACAATGCCCTTACCGTCATCTGGCCCGGGGGTCACAAGGTGTTGCCACTGGCCTCGAAGGCGCAGATCGCCAAGCAACTGATCGAATTGATTGCCATACGGTATAAAGACTAGCGCTGAGGCGCGCCATACTCCCGACATCACTCGACCGCGATGTCCGGCGCGCGAAGCGTGATCCCCGACCAACAGGAACCATCATGAAACTGCAATACCGCGTGCTCGACTCCCGACTGGGCGACAGTATTCCACTCCCCCATTACGCCACTGACGGCTCCGCCGGCCTGGACCTTCGGGCCATGGTCAAGGCGCCACTGCTGCTGGAACCGGGGCAAACCGAACTGCTGCCCACCGGCATGGCCATCCATATCAGTGATCCGGGCTATGCCGGCATGATCCTGCCGCGCTCCGGACTGGGCCATAAACATGGCATTGTGCTGGGCAACCTGGTGGGCCTGATCGACTCTGATTATCAGGGCGAGCTGATGGTGTCCTGCTGGAACCGGGGCAGCCAGCCCTTCACCGTGGAACCCGGCGAGCGGATCGCCCAGCTGGTCATCGTGCCGGTGATGCAGGTGCAACTGGAACAGGTGGAGACTTTCACCAACAGTGAGCGGGGCAGCGGCGGTTTCGGCCACAGCGGCCGCCACTGAGCCAACTGAACCCATGCCTTCAGCGTGGAGCAATGGCATGAAAATCCGTCGTCAAAAGGCATTCCCGGGAGCAACACCGCATCAAGGAATATCATCGACTGAAAACCGTAGTGCCGCGTGGCAGGGGCTTGCCTCCGGCGCCGCGCTGAAATCACGGGTTCGGGTCTAATTCGGAGGGGATATGGGCAACAACAAGAACAACAACAAACGCGCCGACGTCAGCGTCTTCAAACCACTGATGCCATTACTGATTGCAACCCTGGTAGCGATCCTGGTGGCAGGGGGAGCCACCTGGTTCTATCAGACCAGGGTGGCCGAAGCGGCACAACAGCAAGACAACGCCAGCCAGCTTGCACAGTCCATTGCCAAGCTGACACACAACCATATCCAGCACTATCAGACGCAGCTGTCGTTACTGGCCAACCGTAACGATGTGGACCAGGCGCTGTCCGACGACACCGTTGCCGAGTTCAACGCCCGCCATCACCAGTGGGTTCCGGATGCCAACCTTCAGCTGGTGCCCCGCCGGGGCGCAAATACCGACGATTTCAGCTATACCGCCCAGGAACTGCTCAAGGAAGTGCGGCTTGGTCAGTCCCCCGGCCCGGTGATCATTGCCGGCCAGCCCCCGACCCTGATTCTGGTGAAAGCCACGCGGATGCAAAATGGCGCCCTGCTGCTGCAACTACCCCTCAGCAACCTGGCCAGCCTTCTGCAAGACCTGGCCCCCGTCGGCAGCCAGTTGCAAGTCCAGTTCGGCGGCAGCAACCTGTTCAATCAGCCCGGCAGCAACACCGGTGCCAGTGTGGACACCCGAGTCGGCCCCGTCTCGGTGACGCTCACATTGCCGCCCACCGAAAGCAATCTGATGGTGGTCAGTACCCTGGTTGTGGCCCTGGGCGTGGTACTGCTGCTACTTGGCACGCTGGTGGTCAACCGCCTGATGGCCCGCTTCCTCAAGCAGGATTGCGCGGAACTGGTCCGTTACTGCGACGAACTGGCCCGCCAACCCGGTGTCAGCGCCCGCAACCATTTTCACTTCCCCCTGTTCGCCACGGTCAATGACGCCCAGGCGCGCATGGCCGGCAAACTCCGCAAACGTGGCGGCCCGCATCGGCCGGCAGCCCAACGGCAATCCGAGGATCTGGTCGTCGTGGAAGAAAGCGACGACGGCATTCTGCTGATGGATGAGGAACAGGGCGAAGCCCTGCCAGACAGTATCTTCCGCGCCTATGACATCCGCGGTGTGGCCGGCGATACCCTTACCGCCCAGGGCGTCTATCTGCTCGGCCGCGCCATCGGCAGTGAAGCTGGCGAGGCTGGCCAACAGACCGTGCTGGTAGCCCGGGACGGACGCCTGTCCAGCCCGGAGCTGAGCCGATCCCTGATCAAGGGCCTGCTGGAATCCGGCCGCGATGTGATCAATCTGGGCCTGGTGCCCACCCCGGTGCTTTACTACGCCACCGAAGTACTGGAAACCCGAAGCGGCATCATGCTGACCGGCAGCCATAACCCCGCCAGCCACAATGGTCTGAAAATCGTTATCAACGGCGATACCCTCTATGGTGATCGCATCACCGCCCTTCAGGAGCGCATCCGCAACAAGGCCTTCAGCGAGGGCAAAGGGCGCGAGGAAGAACGCGATATCACTGACCGCTACCTGACCGATGTGACCAGCGATATCGTTCTGGCACGCCCACTGAAGATCGCCATCGACTGCGGCAACGGTGCCGGCGGGGAACTGGCGCCACAGCTGTTCAAGCAACTGGGCTGTGAGGTAACGCCGCTGTACACAGAGATCGACGGCAACTTCCCCAATCATGCCCCCGACCCGGGCAACCCGGATAACCTCGCCGACCTGATCCGCATCGTGCAACAGGAAAACCTGGACCTTGGCCTTGCCTTCGACGGTGACGCCGACCGGGTCGCCGTGGTCACCAACAGCGGCGAAATCATCTGGCCAGACCGCCTGTTGATGTTGTTCGCCAAAGATCTTCTGGGACGCAGCCCCGGCGCCGACATCCTGTTCGACGTCAAATGCAGCCGGGCCCTGCCGGCCATCATCCGCAAGAACGGTGGCCGCCCCATGATGTACAAAACCGGCCACTCCCTGATCAAGGCAAAAATGAAGGAAAGCGGCGCGCCCCTGGCTGGCGAGATCAGCGGCCATATCTTCTTCGCCGACCGCTGGTTCGGCTGTGATGATGGCCTGTACGCTGGCGCCCGTCTGCTGGAAATCCTGTCCCTTCAGGATGACAGTGCCGGCCAGGTGTTCGATGGCCTGAAGACCGGTCTCACCACTCCGGCCCTGTACATTGATGTGAGCGAGGAGAACAAATTTGCCCTGGTGGACGCACTGACCGCCCGCGCCGAACACTTTACCGGCGGCCGTCCCACCACCATTGACGGCTTGCGGGTGGACTTCCCGGATGGCTGGGGCCTGGTGCGCGCCTCCAACACGACGCCTTCATTGGTAGCCCGCTTTGAAGGCCGCGACGAAGACGCCCTGGAAAGGGTCAAGGAGCAGTTCCGCAAACATCTGCAAGCTGTGGATGACACCCTGAAATTACCGTTTTGAGTTAGAATCAAGCCGTCGAGGAGTTGAAAGTTCAAAGTTGAAAAGCGCGGGCACGGCGTTTCGTATTCGGACAGGCCCTGCCAGCGTTTCCACCAAGCACAAAACGCGGAGCAAAATATTTACCGGTTAGCGTGGTGCTGTCTTCGCGTTTCAACTTTGCGCTTTAAACTTTCAACTCCCGGCTAACGCTACTGCCCAAGGAGACGTAATGGACACCAACAGTGCCCACGATACCGCCCGGATTCTGATCGAGGCGCTGCCCTACATTCAGCGCTTTTCCGGCGCCACGGTGGTGATCAAGTATGGCGGCAACGCCATGGAGAACGACGAACTGAAAAACAGTTTCGCCCGTGATGTAGTGATGCTCAAACAGGTGGGGCTCAACCCGGTCATCGTCCACGGCGGGGGTCCACAGATCGGCAGTCTGCTGGAACGGCTGGGCAAGGAATCCAAATTTGTTCAGGGCATGCGCGTCACCGACCAGGAAACCATGGATGTGGTACAGATGGTCCTCGGCGGCCTGGTCAACAAGGACATCGTCAACCTGATTCAGCACAACGGTGGCCAGGCCATCGGCCTCACTGGCAAGGACGGAAGACTGATCAAGGCACGCAAGATGCGCCTCAAGGCCCAGGACGAAAACAACCCGGCCCTGCAGACATCAGAAATTGTCGATATCGGCCACGTGGGCGAAGTTCAGGGCATTGATACCACCATTATCGATCTGATTGCCGGCAGCGATTTTATTCCGGTTATCGCCCCCATCGGCGTGGATGACAACGGTGTCAGCTACAACATCAATGCGGACCTGGTGGCCGGCAAGATGGCGGAAGTGCTTCGCGCCGAAAAACTGATTCTGCTCACCAACGTGGCAGGCCTGAAAGATAAACAGGGCAAAGTCCTCACCGGCCTCAGCGCCGAACGGGTTGATGAACTGATCAAGGACGGCACCATCCACGGTGGTATGCTGCCCAAGATTGGCTGCGCCCTGGAAGCGGTGAAAAACGGGGTACACACCGCCCACATCATCGACGGCCGGGTTTCCCACGCCGTGCTACTGGAAATTCTTACCGATCAGGGGATCGGGACGTTGATCAGCAAAAACTGAGTTGCCCGTAGCAGCTATGCTTGCATGGCGAACATGGCAAGTGTCGCCATGGCAAGCATGGCTTCTGCGAGAGTCGACAATATAACAAGGGAACGACGCTACATGACCGAAAAAAAACCGTCGCGAAAAGAGCAGATTCTGCAGTCGCTCGCCCATATGCTGGAAGCCGGCCCGGGAGGACGTATTACTACCGCCGGCCTGGCCAGGGAAGTGGGTGTCTCCGAAGCGGCGCTGTACCGGCATTTCCCCAGCAAGGCGAAGATGTTCGAGGGGCTGATCGAGTTTATTGAAGAAGCGATTTTTTCACGCATCAATCGCATCACCGAAGATGGCAATGCCACCAGCCAGGTGGAACAGATCCTGAACCTGATGCTGGCTTTTACCGAGCGCAACCCGGGGATCACCCGGCTGCTTACCGGGGATGCCCTGACCGGCGAAAATGAGCGCCTGCATCAACGCATCCAGCAATTCTATGATCGGGTGGAAAGTCAGCTCAAGCAGGTGCTGCGCGAGGCGGAAATCAAGGAGGGAAGGCGCACGCGAGCCACACCCACCATTACGGCCAACCTGTTACTGGCGGTGGTGGAAGGCCGCATTGCCCAGTTCGTTCGCTCCGGTTTCAAGGCCCGTCCCAGTCAAGACTGGCAAACGCAGTGGGAACTGCTGGTTCCCACCCTGTTCCGGGACCAGGACTAGCGGCGGGGGAGGATTGTCGCCAAGCAACGCCGGCAGGAAGAACAAGAGCGGCGAATCACCGGCCTGCGGAGCAGATTTCTGCAGAACGGGTTCAAGACTCTGCGTTCTCGATTTCCTTCAATCGCTGGATGATCGGGGCAAATTCTTTTTTCGCCGCATCAATGTCGATTTCAAATTCCTGCAGCTTTTCTTCCGTCATCTCAATCTGGCGTTTCAGTCGCTCAATGGCTTGCTGGACGACTTCCGGCACTTCCCGGCCCGCACGCTCATTCCGGGCTGCCACGGCAATCTCCTCATCCAGTTTCATCTGCAGCTGGGCCAGGCTGTTCTCTTCATAGCTGATGCTGAGGTTCAGCGCATCAATCTTGCGATCGCGGGCACGCACCGCATCCTCCGGGCCCGCATACATACGCAACAATTCCTTGTCTTCACGGGCCTGGCGCGCGCGCTCAAGGCGCATCTTGCGGGCCTCTTCATCATTCAGGTTAACGCCTTCAACGTCTTCCAGAATGCGGCCATGCTCATCCAGCAGCTGATAACCGCTGCGAATGGCATCACTAGTCAGGGTTCGATTCAGATGCATGACCCCGTCAGCACTGAAATGCCGAAAATAGGCACCTTCCGGCATGCGCTCACTGGCACGCTGGCCGGTACCCGCCAAGGCAGGCGCAGACACCATCAGCACCAGAACCAGAGCAATTCTTCTCATTATTATTCCACTCCATAACGCTCCCGGTACTGCCGCATACGGTACACCATGGGCTCACTGTCCGGTTGCTGCTCCAGCCAGTGAATAATATCGTTCATCGCCACGATACTGCCCACCGGCACCCCCAGGGATTGTTCCACTTCCTGAATCGCCGACAGACCCTTGCCGGCCTCGGAAGGCTCTTTGCCACACTCCTGACGATCCAGCGCCACCATGACCCCCGCCATGGTCGCCTCGGTTTTCTCGAACAGGGCCGCCACTTCACGAATGGCGGTGCCTGCGGTAATCACATCATCAATGACCAGCACTCGGCCCCGCAAGGGTGCCCCTACCAGCCATCCGCCTTCGCCATGATCCTTGGCTTCCTTGCGATTGAAGGCCCAGGGCAGATCCCGGCCATGGTGCTCTGCCAGTGCCACCGCCACCGCGGCCACCAGCGGAATGCCTTTATAGGCCGGACCGAACAGCATATCGAATTCCTGCCCGGATGCGACGATGGCGTCCGCATAATAGCGACCCAGCCTGGCCAGGGCCTCTCCGGTGTTGAACGTGCCCGCATTAAAGAAATAGGGGCTTTTGCGACCGGATTTCAGCGTGAATTCACCGAATTTGAGCGCCTCACGCTCCTGGGCAAAACGCAGAAAGTGCTTCTTGTAGTTCTTCATGGTCCGTCCTTACCAACCTAACACCTGTTGCTGGGCCTGAATGATTTCACCAATGCCTTTTTCCGCCAGGCCCAGCAGGGTATCGGACTGTTCGCGGGTGAAGGGGGCCCCCTCGGCGGACCCCTGAATCTCGATAAAGCCGCCCTGCTGGGTCATCACCACATTCATGTCGGTACCGGCATTGGAGTCTTCGGCATAATCCAGATCCAGCACCGGCTCGTCGTTGTAGACCCCCACGGATACCGCACCGACCAACCCGGTGAGCGGGTCATCCTTGATCTTCTTGGTTTCCAGCAAGTGGGTAAAGGCATCCACCAGAGCGACGCAGGCGCCGGAAATGGAAGCCGTGCGGGTACCGCCATCGGCCTGCAGCACGTCGCAGTCCAGGAAGATGGTGCGCTCACCCAGCTTTTTCATGTCCACCGCCGCACGCAGGGAGCGGCCGATCAGTCGCTGGATCTCCAGGGTTCGGCCACCCTGCTTGCCCCGGGATGCCTCGCGACCGGAACGGGTGTGAGTGGAACGGGGCAGCATGCCGTACTCGGCGGTGATCCAGCCCTGGCCCTTGCCCTTCAGAAAGCGCGGCACACCCTCCTCCACGGACGCAGTGCAGAGCACCTTGGTATCACCGAAAGCGACCAGCACGCTGCCCTCGGCGTGAACGGTGTAGTTGCGGGTAAAGCTCAATTCACGCAGCTGATCGTGGGCTCGGCCGGAAGGACGCATGGAAACTCCTGAAGTATCTAGAATGCAAAAGGGCCGCCATTGTAGCAAAGGCAGGGGCCGGTCTGCCTGCCTGGCGCATTATTAGGCCACACCGGGCCCTGTGGTCTAGACTATGGGTCCGTCCCAACAGCTGTTTCGAGGTTCACCCATGATCTGCAGTATGACCGCCTTTGCCCGCGCCGACCGTCATCTGGAAGGTTACAGCCTGGTCTGGGAGATCAAAGCCGTGAACCACCGGTACCTGGAAGTGAGCCCGCGTCTGCCCGATGCGCTGCGCGCCCTGGAAAACGGCGTGCGCGAGAAATGCCGCAAGGCCCTGGCCCGGGGCAAGGTGGAAGTGACCCTGCGCTACCAGCAGGACGACAGTGAGGCATCCTTGGAATTGAACGAGGAGCTGGTCAAACAGCTTTCCGACGTGTCCCGCCGGGTGGGCGACATCGTCCAGCACCCGGGGCAAGTGAATCCCATGGAAATCCTCCGCTACCCCGGCGTTCTCAGTACCCGCCAGCTGGATGTGGAGCTGCTACAGAACGAGTCCCTGTCCCTGCTGGATGAGGCCCTGGAAGCCCTTGTCGACACCCGCCGCCGGGAAGGGGAGCAACTGGGCCAGCTGATCGTCGACCGGCTGGATGGCATCGGTACCCAGATCGAGATCGTCAAAGCCGCCATTCCCCGCATCAAGGACGCTCAGCGGGAGCGCCTGCGTACCCGCATTCAGGATGTGATCGACTCGCCGGACCCGGACCGGCTGGAGCAGGAACTGGTGATGCTGGCCCAGAAAATGGACGTGGACGAAGAACTGGACCGGCTGGTGACCCACGTCAGCGAAGTGCGCCGCATCCTCAAGAAGGGCGGCCACATCGGTCGCCGGCTGGATTTTCTGATGCAGGAGCTCAACCGCGAAGCCAACACCCTGGCAAGCAAGTCCGTGGACAGTGAAACCACAGCGGCGGCGGTGGAACTCAAGGTGCTCATCGAGCAGATGCGGGAGCAGATCCAGAATATCGAGTAAAATCCAGGTAAGTCCATAATCGTATTTAATACGTTGTTTTTAAAGAATTAAATTCGAAACTCAATCCATGGAAATCCACTGCCATCCACCACTATCCAGACAAAAGTGGTGGGCAAAATGGTGGGCAAAAACGTGACTTTTCCCTCCCTGACACCTATATTGACCTGAAATGGTGGGCAGCCATCAAGAGACTGCCTGCATACCATTGATAACAGAGAATTTTTCTCTTTAATCAACAAAAAAAAAGTGGTGGGCAGCCTGTTTTTATAGGCTCAAACGCCACAAGGTCAAAATGAGCAAACTCAGCGCCACTCAGATCAAGTCCCTGGCAAAGCAGGCCCCCAAGAAGCATACCGATGGTGGCGGCCTCTATTTCTGCGTGCGCAAGTCAGGCACGCCCTACTGGATGCTGCGCTACAGCGCCCAAGGCAAGCGCCACGAGATTACCTTGGGCCAATACCCCCAGATGTCCCTGGGTGACGCCCGGGAAGCCGCTGTGCTGACCAAGCAAGGCATCCGAACGGGCACCGACCCAATCCAGGAAAGGGCCAAAGTTGTCCAGCCCGACATCCGCACCGTCAAAGACCTCTTCCAGGACTGGCATGAGACCGATCTGTCCCGGCGCCTGAAACACCCCAACATCCCCAAGCGCATCTACCAGAAAGAAATCCACCCGGTGATCGGCCTCTACCCGATTGCCGACGTCACCCCAAGGGATATCCGGGCAGTCCTGCAGCGCGTTCAGCGCAGCAACCGCCCCACCATCGCCAATGACACCCTGATGTACATGAAGCAGCTGTTTCGTCATGGCATCAAACTGGACCTGTGCCAGAACAACCCGGCCAGTCCCTTCACCGTCAGCGACGCCGGCGGCGTCGAAGCCAGCCGGGAGCGCACCCTGACGCTGGAAGAAATCGAACATTCCTTTGGGGTCTTCCGGGAGCACATCAGCAGCTTTGGTCGAGACAACTATCGGGCCTGCTGCTTGTTCCTGGTGCTAGGCGTGAGAAAAAGCGAGCTATGCGAGGCCCGCTGGGAAGAATTCGACCTCGAGGCCGGAATCTGGGATCTCTCCAAAGAGCGCAGCAAGACTGGCGCATCGATCACCATCCCTCTGCCAACCCAAGCCATTGAGTGGCTAAAGGTACAGCAAGGCCATGCCTGCGGCTCCCCCTATGTGTTCCCTGCCAGGCGCGCCAGCAAACGCCCCCACATGGGCCCTGACACCCTGAACCGCGCCATTTCCAAGCTATTTGGCCGAGAGGCTGGCCGGAAGGTGCAGCCACCCAACAAAATGGACGACTTGGAACACTTCACCATCCACGACCTGCGACGCACCTTCCGCAGCCTCGCAGCTGCGGAAGGTGTGCCGAGCCATGTGGCGGAGAGGTGTTTGAATCACAAGCTGAAGGGGGTTGAGGGGATTTATGATCGGTATGATTATTTTGAGGAGCGAAAAATAGCTCACCAGCGAGTAGCCAACGCCATAGAAGCCTTAATACACCTATGATGTACAGGTGTGTTTAGGCTGTATTTATTGACTATCGACAACCATAAGCCAAGACCCTGAACTACAACCTATACAAAGAATCGGGATTTTGATGGACTCGCTTGGACACCTCTGGACAATCAGCAGCCTGCATCACACAACAGCAAATGTGGCCACGAATCGCTGTCCTGCTACCCTGCGCCGCCCAATGGCTTATGCATAATCTTTTAACCTGATCCAGCTCCCTAGCGCCACAGGTTGTCGCTTCTGCCTCGGATTCATTTTTGCCAGCCAGGTTGTTTAGTCAATCTATAACCGCTCAAGATACTGGCCGCTTGCGAAAAGATGGCGCCGCTTATACGCAGGGAAATTTGTTGGAGCCTGTTGTGCTCGCCGCTGGGGGGGGGGCGGCGGCGTTACACCAAATCGGCAGAAAGACAGCGACATCACTCGCATCGGTCGGGTCACGACTTGGATGCATGCGAATTATCAAAAGTCTTTCAAAGTCGGGGAGCTGACCGCTATGCCGAATATAAGCCCCGCGTTTTTCATCGGCATTTCAAGACCATCAGCCAGCTAACCCAGGTGCAGTTCCAGGAGCGGGTGCGTTTGCAGGAAGCCTGGCGGCTGCTATTCAGCGAGCAGGACGTGGCCAGCGTTGATTACCTGGTCGGTTATGAAAGCCCGTCCCAGTTCAGCCGCGACTACCACAAGCTTTTTGGTGCTCCGTCAGATCGAGACAAGGCGATGATGCGGTCTAGTTTGGCGATTGAGAGTGGGGTTTAGGTGCTCGTAGACATGGAGCTGGCCTACCCCCCTTTGGGGTACGAAATAAGAGATCTGGGAAGATATTGCATCATGCAGTAAAGCGCAGTGTCGAAAATGTAGTACTGCCTTAATTCATTGGCTAAGCTAATAACCCCTTCCTTAAATTGCCATCTAATCAGAACAATCCCCGCTTGCTACCGTGAATCCCATAGTCACTGACCAACCTAATGGATTCACAAGAGGGTAAGACCATGAAAGCTGTGAGCTTCAAGAACCGTAATGTCGATGTGGCCGCCAATCTGTACTTCCCGGAAGGCTTTGATGCGTCCCGGCAGTACCCCACGATTATCTGTGCGCACCCGATCAGTAGCTGCAAGGAGCAGACCTCCGGTGCGATCTATGCCGCCCGGCTGGCGAAAATTGGGTATGTGACGCTGGCGTTTGATGCGTCCTTCCAGGGGGAAAGTGGTGGCGAGCCACGTTTTCTGGAAGACCCGGCGACCCGGGTGGAGGACTTCCGCTGTGCGGTGGACTATCTGGTGACCCAGGATTTTGTGGATGAGAGCCGCATCGGGGTGCTGGGTATTTGTGGCGGTGGCGGTTATGCCGTGCATGCGGCCATGACGGAGCGTCGTATCAAGGCGGTGGGCACCGTGGTGGCGGCCAACTATGGGCGGCTGATGCGCGAGGGGGATATGTCCCCGAATGCAGCGATCCAGACCCTGGAGGCCATTGGCCAGCAGCGTACCGCCGAGGCCCGTGGGGCGGAGCCGCTGATCACCGGCTATATTCCCAACTCGAAAGACGAGTGTGAGCAGGCAGGCATTACCGATATTGATGTGGTGGAAGCGGTGGATTACTACACCACGCCGCGCGGGCAGCAGCCGGGTTCCCCCAACAAGCTGCGTTTCTCAGGGCTGGCACCGGCAGTGGCCTTCGATGCGTTCCATCTGGCTGAGCATCTGCTGACCCAGCCGCTGCAAGTCATCATCGGCAGCAAGACCGGGGCCTTCGGTTCTCACCGGGATGGCTACGAGCTGTATGGCCGTGCGGCGTCGAAAAACAAGGATCTGCTGGTGGTCGATGGTGCCAGCCATTATGACCTGTACGATCAGCCGCAAGCGGTGGATCAGGCGTTGGCAAAACTGCAGCAGTTTTATCAGGATCACTTGTAACACATCGCGACAGCATCAAGGGCGGCCAGGTTGGTCGCCCTTTTTTATATTCGGTCGATTGGTTTCGAGAGCTCTCAGGTAAGGCGCAAGGCATCAACCACCATGGCAAAGGCAGTGGAGGCCTTGCGGCGGCTGGTGTAATAGAGGTGATAGCCGGGAAAGGTGTGGCTATAGCGATCCAGCACGGAGATCAGGCTGCCGTCGTCCAGTCCCGGCTGGGCCAGGGCTTCTGGAAGGTAGGCCAGGCCCATGCCGTCTTTGGCCGCTTGCAGCACTTGCAGGATGCTGTTGAATACCAGTTGTCCTTCCGTGTGGGTTTTCACTTCTTTCTTGCGTACCTGAAACAGCCAGGGGAAGACGCCGCCCTGGGTGGGCAGGCGCAGGTTGATGGCGTTGTGTGCCACCAGGTCCTGGGGTTTTTGCGGTGGCGTGTGTCGGTTGAAGTAGTCCGGTGAGCCCACCACGACCATGCGGATCGGCGGGCAGATCGGTACTGCAATCATGTCCTTGGCAATCAGTCCGGCGCGGCGTACCCCGGCATCGAATCGTTCCTTGGCAATATCCACCAGTCCATAGTCCACGCTTAGTTCCACCTTGATATCCGGGTGGTCACGCAGCAGGGGCTGCAGGGCTGGCCACAGCACGGTGGAGACGGCAAATTCATCGGCGGTGATGCGTACGGTGCCGGCGGGTTTGCCCTTGAGCGAGTGCAGCTCCGCCAGCCCGGCGTCGATATCGTCCAGCGCCGGCCCTACCAGTTCCAGCAGCCGGTCGCCGGCTTCCGTGGTGGTGACGCTGCGGGTGGTGCGGTTGAGCAGCTTCAGGTCCAGCCGCTCCTCCAGGTTACGCAGGGTCTGACTGAGGGGACTGGGACACACCCAGCCCGGCGGCGGCGCGGGTAAAGCTCTGTTCCCGAGCCACGGCCATAAAGGCGATCAGATCGTTCAGGTTCTCTTTCATGACTAATTAGCTGCGCTAATGGCTGATTCGGTATTGATCATGAAAGCATGAAGCGCGGAGGGGTGCCAGATTTAGTGATTCATGCGTGTCACCGACGTCTATCACGGAAAGCAGAATCGTTCTACGGGCTCACTGAGGAAGCAATCCATGAAGGTGTAATCCACCCATTTTTCATCGCTCGTTTGAGTATAGAGTCACTGTAGCAATCGGGCCGGAGGCACTCCGCCAATGGCCGAATTGGGCCATCCGTTATTGTATTGCCACCGCCACTGTGTGGTTAATAGCTGGGCATGGGCAACGCAGGTGAACTCGTGGAGATCCAGCCACTCGCGCCATGTCGTTCGATTAAATCGTTGTCCCCGTTTCCACAAAACCTCAGGCCTGCATCTTCTTCAACAGTGCCTCACACACCGTCTGATTCATATAGCGCGGTACCGCATAACTGAAATGCGCTTCCTGCAATGCAGCCCTGGCAATGTCGGGAACATCTTCGCTGCGCAATGCGTCCAGCTTCTCGGGAATGCCAAGCTCCTGTTTCAGTTCGCGGACACGTTTGATGAATTTTCCTGCCAGCGCTTCATCGGTTTCACCGCCCTGCTCCAGGCCGCTGACGCGGGCCAGTTCGGCCAGGCGCTCAATGCAGGCGGGGGCGGAATATTCGAGTACGTGAGGCAGCACAATGGCATTCGCCAGGCCATGGGGCGTGTGATAGTGGGCGCCGAAGTTGTGGGCAATGCCGTGGGCGTAGCCAAGACCGGCGCGGTGAGAAGCTGGCCTTTACTACCTTGCTTTTACTTTTTGTCGTTACCGCATTCATCCCGGACCTCCTTAACAGGGAAGCCGGCCTGCGAACCGGCAGGCCGGCACCCTGTATGTGACAGTTCAGTCTTTACGGTACTCAGTCATTGCGATACATGGTTACCACACAGGCACCACCCAGACCGAGGTTATGCTGCAAGGCCACCCGTGCACCGTCTACCTGACGCTTGTCCGCCTGACCGCGCAACTGCCACACCAGCTCAGTACATTGCGCCAGCCCGGTGGCGCCCAACGGATGGCCCTTGGACAGCAGGCCACCGGATGGATTGGTCACATACTTGCCGCCATAGGTGTTGTCACCATCCCAGATGAATTGCTCCGCACCGCCTTCCGGGCACAGACCCAGGCCTTCATAAGTGAGCAGCTCATTGGCGGTAAAACAGTCATGCAACTCGACCACATTGATGTCTTGCGGACCAATGCCGGCCTGCTCGTACACACTCTCTGCAGCCGCGCGTGTCATGTCGTAGCCGACCATCTTGATCATGGATTTTTCGTCAAAGCTGCTGGCGAAATCCGTGGTCATGGCCTGGGCGGCGATATACACCGGATTCTCAATGCCATGCTTTTTCGCGAACTCGTCCGAGCACAGGATCGCCGCACCGGCACCACAGGTGGGAGGACAGCACTGGAAGCGGGTGAGCGGATCAAACACCTCGTCGGACGCCATGATTTCTTCCAGCGACAGCACCTGGTTGAACAGCGCGTAGGGGTTGTTGCCGGCATGGCGGCGCGCCTTCTCGGCGATCTTGCCGAAGGTTTCCCGTTTGGTGCCGTGCTGCCACCGGTACTCGCGGCCCGCGCCACCGAACATCTGTGCCGCCGGCGGCGCCTGGTTGAAACCCTGCGCATCCATCATCACCTGCGCATGCTGACTCATGGGGTTTTCGCGATCATTGAACTTGGAGCCCAGCGCCCCGCGTTCCATTTTCTCGAAACCGAGCGCAATCACACATTCGGCCAAGCCGCCCTCGATGGCCTGGCGGGCCAGGAACAGGGCCGACGACCCGGTGGAGCAGTTGTTGTTCACATTGACCACAGGAATACCGGTCAATCCCAGCTCATACACGGCGCGCTGACCACAAGTGGAATCGCCGTAGACATAACCGCAGAACGCCTGCTCCACATCGCTGTACTGGATGCCGGCATCCTTCATGGCGGCGAGGCCTGCAGCCTTTGCCATCACATGGTAATCATCGCTGGCACCGGGCTTGGCAAACTTGGTCATCCCGACACCGATTACATTCACTCTACGTTTCATTGTCGTTTCTCCGAATTCGGGTGTTACAGGATTTGTTCGAGTTTGCGTACCAGCGACAGATCACCGTCCACGCGCATGTCGCCTTGCTGATACAGGGCGCGCAAGGCCACCTTGCCGGTAATCAGATCGGCCAGCTTGCCGTCGTCCAGTGTCATCACCGCCGCAGCGTCTTTTTCGCCGCTGGAGACAGCAGGCGACGAATCGGACAGGTCGATAAACCAGGCACTGTCAGGGCGTTGTACCTTGATCTGCAATACACCACCCTGCCCGCCGATGGCGGACAATTTTTCCGCCAGCTGCGGCAGCACTTTTTCCGCCTGCGGTTCTTTCTGCTTTTTCGGTGGCGCGGCGGCGGTGTCCGGCTGGCCGGAGGCCAGTCGCTTGTCCCGCGCCTGATCCACCAGCTTCGGGTCCATGCCCTGCAACACGGTGAGCTTGTTGGAGGCCATCACATTGCCGTCGATCTTCAGCTCGCCACCGAAGAACAGTTTCTGCACGGCGGCCAGGTCACCGCCAAACAGGGTCGGCGCATGTTTGGTATCCAGTTCCAGCGTCACATCCGCCTTGTCCAGTTGCCCCGGCCCGGCGGTGCCCGGTGCATTCTTCAGATCGATATAGAAATCCTGATCCGGGTTGCTGAACGCAAACTGGAAGCTGGTGCCGGTCTTCTCGATCAGGTCCGGGTTGTCGGCGATGAAGTGGCCGATGGCACTGAACACATCCGCCATGGTCGGCTCCTGCGATTCGACCGGTGCGGCGGCAGCTTGTGAACCACCACCGTCAGCCACACGCTTGTCGCGTTCCTGTTCGGCCAGTTTCGGGTCCATGTCCTGCAACACGGTCAACTTGTTGGAGGCCATCACGTTGCCGGAGATTTTCAGCTCACCACCGAAGAACAGTTTCTGCACGGCAGCGAGATCGCCACCAAACACGGTGGAAAGGTGCTCGCTGTCCAGTGCCAGGGTCACGTCCGGTTTGTCAATCGTGCCCGGCCCTGCCGCGCCCGGTGCATTTTTCAGGTCAATAAAGAACTGCTGATCCGGATTGCTGAACTCGAACAGGAAACTGGTGCCGGTCTGGTCGACCAGTTCCGGCTTCTGCTCGATGTAGGTCGCCACCGCGGCGAACACATCGTCAGGCGTCACCGCCTGCTCCACCTGCGGCGCAGAATCTTCCTCGGCGGAAGCCTGCTCCGGCACCGGCGCCTCTGCCGGAATCTCGGAGAACAGCTCGATGGCGGCATTCTTCAGCACCACCTCGTTACGCTCTTTCACCCAGGTTTCGAAGATGATGCGGTTATCGGATTCCTTCCACATGCGTGTTTCCAGGGTTTCACCCGGGAACACCGTCTTGGCAAAGCGCACCTTGATGCTCTTGAAGTAACGGCCATCGTTATTGCTGAACGCCTTGATCACATGGCGGCCCGCGTAACCAAAGGTACAAAGCCCGTGCAGGATCGGTTTGTCATAGCCAAAGGCCTTGGCAAACGCCGGGTCCGCATGCAGCGGGTTCCAGTCACCGCACAGGCGGTACAGCAATGTCTGGTTGGCGTCGGTTTTTTCCTCGATCACCGCATCCGGTTCGCGGGCGGGCGGCACATTGATCTCGCCGGAATCGCCACGCTCACCGCCCCAGCCACCGGCACCTTTCACGAACGAGGTCATCTCGTTGTAGGCCACCTCGTTACCGTTCTCGTCGGTGGAAGTAATGGCGAAGGTGACGACTGCGTTCGGGTCCTTGTCCAGCGCCTTCTTGAATTTGAAGGTGTGTTTCAGCTTGGCATGCGGCGGCAGTGGCCGCTTGATCTCGGTGTACTGCTCACCATGCAGTAAGCGGTCAAAACCAAAGTTCATCCCCGGCAAGGTCAGCGCACCTTCCTTCGCCGCTTTCAGCATCGCGCCGATCTGCGGCATGACGCCATAGGTGGGCAACGCCTGGAAATTGCCGCCCAGCTCGTAGACGAATTTCAGTTCATCTTTATCGAGCGGGTCACGGGCGGCGCCAACACTCAGCGCGTACAGCGACAAATCATTTTCATCATAGGCCGATTCCAGCTCGACGCTTTCCTTGCTGGCCACATCCAGATCGATGAACTCGTTGCCGCCCAGAGACGGATTATTGATGTTGTCGAGGATCGGCGAGAAGGATTCGTTGACGTTGGACGGATGATCCGCGTCGGTAAAATCGGTGATCTTGTCCCAGCGACGGGCCACATCATCGACGCTGAATGCCTTGCCGAGCGGGAAGTTGTTGCCCTGGGTGCGCTCCCAGCGCAGCTTGCTGATGTAACCGGCGCCCACTTCGAAGATGCCCTTGGTCTCTTCACAGTCTTCATGACACAACCAGGCCACCAGTGGGCTGACCGCTTCCGGCTTCAGGTTTTCCAGCAGATTCGGCGGCATGATGGTTTCCGTCAGCCGCGAGGCGGCAATCGGCGCGATGGTATTCACATGAATGTTCTTGCTGCGCCCTTCCTCGGCCAGACAGTTGGCCAGCCCGGCCAGTCCCAGCTTGGCGGCACAGTAGTTGGCCTGACCGAAGTTGCCATACAGGCCCGCTGCCGAGGTGGTCATGATGATGCGGCCATAGCCCTTCTCGCGCATGATCGGCCAGGCCGCATGGGTCACGCTCATGGAGCCTTCCAGGTGGACTTTTAGCACCAGGTCCCAGTCCTGCTTCGACATCTTGGCGAAGCTCACATCACGCAAGATGCCAGCATTGTTGACCACGATGTCCACGGTGCCGAAGTTATCCAGGGCGGTCTGCACTATCGACTCGCCGTTTTCCACGGAGTCATAGTTGGCAACCGCTTTTCCCCCCATGGCCCGGATCTCTTCCACCACCTTGTCTGCGGCGGACGATGACTTGCCATCACCGTGGGCACTACCACCCAGATCGTTAACCACCACCTTGCAGCCGCGCTCGGCCAGGGTCAGTGCATGCTGGCGGCCCAACCCGCCCCCGGCACCGGTGACGATGGCCACACGATCATCAAAACGACGTTCTGCCATGATGCTTTCCTCTTTTCATTCCCGGGCCCACTTGCCGCGCGAGCCCGGGAAAATCTTTAGATAGAGCGGGAAATGAGTTCTTTCATGATTTCGTTGGTGCCGCCGTAGATGCGGTTGGCACGGGTGTCGATATAGGCGCGGGCGATGGGGTACTCGAGCATGTAGCCGTAGCCACCGTGTAGCTGCACACAGCGATCAACCACATTACTGAGCAAATCGGACACCCAGTACTTGGCCGCACAGGCTGCCTCGGGGGACAAGGCATTGCGCACCACCAACTCCATACAGCGATCCACATAGACCCGCGCAATCTGGATTTCAGAACGCATCTCGGCCAGTTCAAAACGGGTGTTCTGGAACGCCGCCACCGGCTTGCCAAACGCCTGCCTCTGTTTCACATATTCCACGGTGGTTGCCAGCGCATGCTCGGCAGCCGACGCACAGATGATGGCGATCATCATCCGCTCCCAGGCCAACTCCTTCATCAAGGCAATAAAGCCCATACCCTCGGCGCCCAGCAGGTTTTCCTTAGGCACCTTGACGTTGTCGAAGAACAACTCGCAGGTGTCCTGCCCGCGCATGCCCACTTTCTTCAGCGGCTTGCCCTTGGAGAAGCCCTCGCGATCCGCCTCGATAATCATCAGGGATACACTTTGTGCTCCCAGATCCGCCGGCCCGGTTCGCACCGCCACCACCGCCATGTCACAGAGGTAACCGTTGGTGATAAAGATTTTCGAGCCATTCACCACATAGTGATCACCCTCAAGGGTGGCAGTGGTCTTGATGCGCTGCAGATCGGAACCGGTACCCGGCTCGGTCATGGCCACGGCAGTGACCGCTTCACCGGTGGCCATTTTGGGCAACCACTGGCTTTTCTGTTCATGGGAGCCAAAGTTGTTGATGTAGTTGGCAACAATGTCCGAATGCAGCGCAAAGCCGCTGGCCGAATCACCCACCCGGGCCTGCTCTTCCATAAGAATCATCGAGTAGAGGCGGTCAACGCCGCAGCCACCGTATTCCTCGGGCATGGTGGCACACAGCAGCCCAAGCTCACCCGCCTTGTTCCACAGCTCGCGATCGAGATGCTGCTGCTCTTCCCACTTCTCGTGATAAGGGGCAATTTCCGTCTCGAAGAAACGTCGAGCGGTGGCGCGAAACGCTTCATGGTCTTCATTGAACAGGGTACGGGGAATCATTGGCGACACAGCCGCCGGTACATGCACGTCACTCATTACAGGTTTTCCACTGTTGATTCATAAACATGACAAGAACTCTATAACTTACAATACGTACGTTCAACTTGTTTTTAATCGTTCGCGCGCATAAGCTATATATCGTTTAGAATCAGCATCCTACGCCAGAGAAAGCAAACCCGACAACAGGCAGATAACGTCATGAAGGCACAGCGACGAACCCAGGAACAACGTAGCGATGCCATGCGAGAACGCATCATCCAGGCGGTACTCACGTGTCTTGAGAAGGACGGATTTGCAGGCACGACAGTGAGTCGCATCATCGAGGTCGCTGGCGTTTCCCGGGGAGCACCGCTACACCATTTCCACAGCAAAGCCGCCATGATTGCCGCTGCTGCCGAGCAACTGATTCGCCAGCAATATATTCAACTGGGCAAAGCCATTGCCAAGCTGCACGGCTCTGAGGACCGACTGGAAGAGCTGATCTTTGGCGCCTGGAAAAATGTCTTTGATCAACCGGAATACATCCCGTTGATGCAGCTACTGACCGCCAGCCAGCACGATCAGGAACTCGCCGCCATTTTGCAGCGCGTCTGGACATCCAGTTATTTCATCGTGGGTAACGCAGCCGATCACTACCTGGAGGCCACCAAGGAAGATACCGATGTGCGCTCGATGATGATGTTGACGCAATGGCTATTGCGCGGCATGGCACAGGACCTGCACATCGTTGCGGACAAGGCGCTGTTTGACCGTTATCTGAAGCTTTGGTGTGACACGCTTGCCCTTCACTTGCGAGCTAGGGCGGGCGTAACGACACCGCCCCCTTATCCACCCAGGTGGGATCTACCGCTGACTGATGTTTGACGGTAGCTATCTCAGCACGCCATGTTTATGTCAACGTATCGCTTATCCAATACTCGATATGTCACAGCATTTCGCCCCTGGCTAGCAGCGATAATGGCAGACAGGGGTATCCTCAGTTGAGCATACGCCAATAATACAAAGGTACCCGAGTATCGCTACGACTGATGCACAGGTGTTTATGGGCAAAGTCAGTGGAATTTCCAAGACAGGGAAGAGGCTGGCTACACCAATTACTACACTTTCAGTACGGTTACAGAAGCCGGACTGAAATACAGCCTAACCAGCTGATTTAAATAAAAGTACAAAGTCGAAAAAGGTGTTGCCCAACACGGTTAGCCCATCAAAAATAACCTGAAGATGGGGCCCGAACCCCTAGCGAGTAGCAGTGTATCGCAGCCCTCACGACAAGTCATCGAACGATGGAAAATCGCCAGCACAGCCAGGATCGTCCCACTGAAGAGACTCCAACACTCTATAATATTTTCCTTTCCACACAGGCATCCACCTTAGGCCCCAATGAGTGATCGTACATTCAGATGTAGTGTCAAATTAACTATCTCACTACAATTTACCCAGCCGATGCTCTCAAGGAGGCCATGCCAGTGGATCCCTCCTTTAAACCGGAATCTCTATTGGGATACCACGAAAGGATGACCGGTTACTGATCGCACTTCGCATGCTTCAGATTAAAGACTTCAGCTCGATATCCGTATTACTCAATGCGTCAGCGCTAACGCTCTTGCGTTGCTGGACCAACTGCTTGCCCACCATGAAAGCAATGGGCAGATTGACCGCGTCAACAGCAATGACAGAGCCCTCGAGCAGATAGAACACCGCAAATCCCTTATCATTGGTGGTGCCGCGCAGCACCCGCTGATCATGATTTTGCGACAGCCCAACCATCTGTAAGCGGACGTCATATTGGTTCGACCAGAACCATGGTGCGCTATCGTAGGGCATCTCCTCGCCCATCAAGGTCGCCGCCGCCGTACGCGCTTGATCAACCGCGTTGGCAACAGACTCAAGCCGTTGCATCTTTTCGAAAAAAAGATTCCGGTGGCGGGTACAGTCGCCGATTGCCAAGATGTCGCGATCATCAGTGCGGGTAAATTCATCCACGACAATACCGTCATCGCAGAGTAGGCCAGCGTTCTCGGCCAATGTAGTTTCCGGTATGACACCTATTGATACGAGCACGATATCAGCCGGAACATTGCCACCATCGGCCAAGGTCACGCCTGCCACACGCCCCTTATCACCCGCTTCGAAGCCAGTTACCGCCGTGCCAAGACGCACATCAACGCCAGCAGCAGTGTGCTTGGCGTAGAAAAACGTGGACATTTCTGGCCCCGTAACACGCTGCATCAAGCGTTCGGCGGCTTCCAGGACCGTGACATTAACACCTTTCTTGATAGCGCTGGCAGCCACTTCAAGGCCAATATAACCGCCGCCCACGATGACCAGGCGTTTACCCGGCACTAATTGATTGCGCAGAGCATCGGTGTCAGCGATATCATGCAGATAGTGTATTCCTTTCAAATCTGATCCGGGCGCTTTAAGGCGACGAACATGTGACCCCGTCGCCAGAACCAATCGATCGTATTTCAATGTGCTTTGATCCGACAACTTGATGCTTTTCGCGTATCGGTCGATCCCTTCGACGCGCACACCGAGCCGCAACTGCTGCCCCGCATTCTCATACACCGAACGCGGCTTCAGGTACAGAGACGACTGATCAACCTCTCCTGCAAGATAACTTTTGGACAAAGGTGGACGCTGGTAGGGAGGATGAGGCTCATCGCTCACCAGTACTACCTCATGCTGATATTTCTTTTGCAGCAAGGCTGTCAAGAGCGTACCGGCTGCATGTCCACCACCAACGATGACTGTCGTATCTTTCTTTTTGTTAACCATAGGTTGTCTCTTTTGTGCGCCTTGGAAGCGTATTTTCATATCCCAACACCGCAGGTGAGCAAGAGGCCGCGATATCGATCGCGCACGCACAGGATGCCTAACTGCTGAGCATCTCAGCATCCTCAAGTATCATCGCGGCTCCCTTCTCGCCGATCATGGTTGCCGGCTGGTTGGTGTTACCGCCGACCAGTGTCGGCATGATAGAGGCATCAACTACCCTCAAGGATCGCAGGCCGTGCACTCGCAGACGCGAATCGACCACCGCCATCGGATCCACACCCATCTTACAGGTTCCGACTGGATGGTAGGCGGACTCGCCGCTACGCCGCACCCATGCGGCCAGGTCCTCATCATTCTGCAGCTCCGACCCTGGCGACATCTCGACTTCGTGGTGCAAGCAGAATGCAGGCTGCGCCAAGATCTTACGCACCAGACGTACCCCGCGAACGAGCTGCTCGACGTCGGCGGATTCGGCCATGTAGTTGGGATCTATCAACGGGGCAGTGAACGGATCAGCACTGTGCAAACCAATCCGCCCACGCGACAATGGCCTAAGTCCGTAGATCATCACTATGTAGCCATAACCACTCATTGCGACCTTCATGTCCCTCCCGTGATCGGCGTACAGCATAGGGCCAAAGTGTAGTTGCAGGTCGGGTATCGCCTCCTCCGGCCGGGAGCGGATGAACCCGCCTGCCTCGGCGCCGTTGCTGGACAGCACACCGCGCCGACCGATCAGGTATTGCAGCAGTGCCCCCAGGCCCTTTAGCCAGTAGCTAGGATGCATCGAGATACTCTGGCGGCTGCGCGTTCTGGCGCGCACGAACACGTCGATATGGTCCTGTAGATTCTGTCCAACGCCCTCCAGGACATGACGCAATTCAATGCCATGCCGGTACAGCTCCTCACGCGGACCGATGCCGGATAACATTAGCAATTGCGGCGAGTTGAACGTTCCGCCGCAGAGCACAACTTCGCGCCCGGCACTGACCTGCACCAGCCCCTTAGCGCTTCGGTACTCGACACCGGTGGCACGGGTGCCATCAAGCAGCACACGGGTAACATGCGCGCCGCTGCGAACCGTCAGGTTGGAACGCTCCTCGGCGGGTTCGAGATAGGCGCGCGCATTACTGCACCGCATGCCGTCTTTCTGATAAGCGTAGTAGAACCCCACTCCCTCCTGCTCACTACCGTTGAAGTCCCTATTGAGCCGGTACCCTGCCTGCCTCGCTGCCTCAACGAAGGTCGCACTTAACGGGTTGGTGTAACGGCGCTCGGCAACATTGAGCGGACCTCCGAGGCCATGAAATTCAACCTCGGCCGGGTTCAGCTTCGGCTCGAAATGTTCGGATCTACGAAAGTAAGGTAGAACATCAGTGTATGACCACCCATCACAGCCCTGCCGCGCCCATTCGTCGTAGTCCCAGGCATGCCCGCGGATGTAGACCTGCGCGTTCATGCCACTAGAACCACCAAGCATTCTGCCCCGCGGCTGGAACAAGACACGGTCATGCATATGGGGCTGCGGTTCGGTATTGAACTGCCAATTGAATCGGCGGCTGAACATCAGCTGCAGGAAACCCAACGGCATGTTCACAAAAGGGTTACCGCGGCTCTCAGGTCCGGCTTCAAGCAGCAGCACCGAATAGCGGCCGCTCTCGGACAAACGGCTTGCAACCGCACACCCAGCAGAGCCCGCGCCGACCACCACATAATCGAATGCTTCAGGCGACACCCCGCTCAGACATTTCATTAACTTTTTGCCGTCAGCTTGACCATCAATTTGGAATAGCCCCGCACGAAGTTAGACTGCACACGCTCGGGCTCGCCAACAACTTCAATATTCTCGAAGCGTTTCAGTAACTCTTCCCACAGAATGCGAAGTTGCAGCTCGGCCAAGCGGTTACCCATGCAACGGTGAATGCCGTAACCAAAAGAGATATGGTTTCGCGCGTCCTTGCGATCAATAATAAGTTGATCAGGGTTTTCGAACTTGCGTTCGTCCCGGTTTCCCGAGGCATACCACATTAACACCCGGTCCCCTTTCTTGATGGTCTGACCACGAAGCTCAACATCCTGGGTAGCAACCCTGCGCATATTCGCCAACGGGGTTTGCCAACGGATGATTTCCGAAACCATATTCGGAATCAACTCCGGTTTTGCCTTCAGTTTTCTAAATTCCTCGGGAAACTGATTCAAAGCCAGCACGCCACCACTCATCGAGTTGCGAGTGGTATCATTTCCACCAACAATAAGCAGCGCCAGATTCCCGATAAACTCCATCGGCCGATTGATCAGGTCTTTTGTATCTTCGTTGCTCTGCAGCATACTGATCAAATCGAAACCGGGTTCTTCGCCGGAAGCACGTCGCGCCTCCTTGTCTCGCCACAGCCTGGAGAACGCCCTCGCCATATCTGCCGCGTCATCAAACATGACATCTTCGTCGGTAAATTCTCCACCCGTGGCGGATGCCGCGCCAGACAAACGATCAGACCATTCAACGAGTTTGTGACGATCCTCATAAGGGAAATCCAGCAACGTAGCGAGCATACGGCCAGTCAGTTCTTTGGACACCGCCGGCACCCAATCGAAAGGTTTATCCAGAGGCAAGCTGTCTAGCACTTCCGCCGCACGAGAACGAATCAGCCCTTCCATTTCTTTAAGGTTTTTCGGAGCAACGACGCCCTGCACCGCTCGGCGCTGTACATCATGTTTGGGCGGATCCATGGCGATAAACATTTCCACCGATAGTCCGTCCGGTGGATCACCCAGAATAATTTGCGGCTCAGAGGAAAACAGTTCATGGCTCTTGTCGACGAACAAAATATCTTCATAGCGCGTTATTGACCAGAAAGGCCCGAATGGACTGTTCTTCTGGTAATGTACCGGAGCTTCATCTCGTAACCGCTTAAAATAGGCGCGCCACTGATCTTGTCGATACAGAAAAGGGTTGCTGGTGTCGATATCTTCCAGTGCCAAGGTGCTAACATCAGGCAGGGGAGTTTCGACAAACTCCATTTGTGTGGAGCGAGAACCCACGGCCTTTCTCTTTGCCTTCATCAACATTTTCATGGTTTTAATCTGAAAATGCATTGGCACCACTTTCGACGAAACGTTGAAAACCTTGGTCTGCAAACTGTTGCTTGAGCTTGTTTTTGTTGACATAGCTTTCTCCCTGCTTACATCTGGAATTCAGGCAAATGCACGGTCATACCGTCCATCGCCTCAGTAATTTCTACCTGGCAGCCCAGACGCGAGGTTCTCGCCCGCTCCGGGGTCATGGACAGCATCTGTTCTTCCGCGTCACCAACCGTTCCGGTATTGCCGAACCACTCATCGGCAACAATCATGTGGCAGGTACCACAGGCGCACTCGCCGCCACAATCACCATCGATACCTGGCACGGCGTTATCAACCGCAACTTGCATAAGCGTAGAACCCGCCCTGAATTCCGTCACATGCTCGGTATCGTCATGTTCAATAAAGATAATTTTTCCCACAGCGCGTCTCCTAGTATTTATGTCTAACCTGAAGATTGGCTATATAGCGGCATGCCAGCGAGGACATTTCTTGACAGGACGGGGACATTTAAAGACAGTAATGACTTTCCGAGGAGAGGCTAATGGCAATAACTACGCAGAGTGATAGCTTGCAAAGCGTGGATGCTGATATCCCATCGAACTACTCACGCCTTATCGCCCGTGAACTTGGTCTGAGTGCACGAGAGCTGCCCCGACTCCTGCGCAAAACAGATGTGGATGTTACGCAATTACTCAAAGATGAGAGTCGACTCACCGCAACCCAACAGATGCAGATCTTGCGTAATGCTTTGGATCTATCCGGTAAACCAGAGTTCGGCTTGCGGTTGGGCAGGCGCCTCACCCCGGCAACCCATGGGGTGATGGGCTTTGTTGCTAACAGCAGCCCCGACCTTTATACCGCGCTGCAAGCCGTTCACACTTTCCTGCCTACGCGAGCAAGCTTTATTCAGGTGAACCTGCAAAACACTGAGGATTATCTGGAATGTGTTGTGAGCTTTCAGGTAGCGATGGACAACGACGTGGAGCGCTGCTTGGCAGATACTGTGATCAAGGCTTTTTTTGAAATTGGCGAGTTCATCGTAGGTCGCCCATTGTATGAATCAGAGGTTCATTTCCCCCATCCAGCCCCCGTCTACCAGGACATGTACCGGGAGTATTTACCAGGCAAAGTTTACTTCGACTGCAATCACTTCAAACTAAAATTAGCAATGGAGTTATGTCGAAAGCCGAACGCATCAGCCAATCATGAAAGCTATCATCTGGCCTTTCAGCAGTGCGAATCCATGCTTGCGCGCCTTCAGAACCCTGAACCGGACTATCGGACTCGGCTACAGAAAATGATGCTTTCCCGACCACCCGGGACACTGAGTGAAGATGAAGCCGCCGCCTCCCTCTTCATGAGCAAACGCACCCTTGCACGGAAGCTCAAGAAAGAAAACAGCAGCTTCAGAAAGATTCGCGATGAAGTGCTATCCAGGCAAGCAGCAAGCTATTTATGCGAGAGTCAGCTCTCGGTCGAAGCAACCGCTACACTGTTGAATTATCATGACACTGCCAGCTTCAGACGGGCGTTTAAACGCTGGTTTGGTCAGACTCCTGATCAGTACAGACAAAGGACGGGCACATAAGCCGTGCTGACAGTCAGCAATCAGCGCTGGTCATGACTTCTCATTCAATAGATCGTCTAGCGCTTGAGCACACCGTCTTTAATTACCACCCACACAAAGTCACCGATATCTTTTACGGTATACCGCCCGCCCTCGTTAAACCATGTTGCGACCCAATTTAACGCTCCCAAGCCGATAAGGCGCAAAAGATCACGATCTACATCCGCACGAATCAGGTTTTGAGAGGACAAGGATTGGATCATAGCAGACCAAAGAAGTTCGTATCTGTCTCGTAGATCAATCATTTCCTTGCGTGACTGGCCCTGCAAGGAGCGCCATTCAAAAAGGAGGACATAGACCATATCCGACCCACCAACCAGCAACTCAAGGTGAGCATTGATCCCCTGACGCAACTGCTCAAGCGGCTCACTTTCCCCCCGAATGGCCTCAGACAAGGCCGTAGACGCTTGCTCAAGCGCAAGGCGCATCAAGTCGACCAGAATGCTTTCCTTGGAGGGGTAACGGTAATGCAAGCTGCCAGGCAGCATGCCACAAGCCTCGGCGATTTCTTTAACGGTGGTTTTATCGAACCCCTTTTGACGAAATAGACGAGCTGCAGCACCGAGCACAAACACTCGATCCGCCTCCGCCACCGGCGTTACCTGATTTTTCTTTCTTCCCACAAGGCACTCCCATGCTGTAAGCCTTTGATTCTAGCATTCCTTTTAAAGTCGGCCCAGCCTTCCTGGCCGATGGCACTATTCGATCTATACAGATAAAAACACGCTGTCTACCTTATAATCTTGAATTTGGTTGGTCATACAAATAAAGTCCAATGAATGCACTTTACTTGGGAGCGATCCAATGGCTCTGGCAAACCGCAAGATTGGTTACGACGAGGTTGTAACCCGTGACATTCACTTTCCCATGAACATCGAAAACGTGGCTCGCCACTGGTTTCGCAACGACCCGTGGTCCACTCACTGGATGAATGCCATTCTCGCCGCCGTCCCCGACGGTGAACGCTGGGTGATGAATTCTGCAAGACGGCAGCTTGGCAAGCTTGACGATCCAGAAGTGCTGAACGCAGCTAAAGAATTCATTCGCCAGGAGCGCATTCATGCTCGTGAGCACGATGAAATGAACGCCATCGGCGTGCAACACGGGGTTCCCATCGACAAGGTTGAAGGCGTGTTCAAGCTGATCCGTAAGCAACTCCAACACCGCCTCAGTGACGATATGCAGAGCTCCATCGCAGCGGCGTTTGAACATTTCACGGCCATTATTTCCTCGGTACTGCTTGAGCACCCGGAGCTGTTTGACGAAACCCACCCGGATTTGCGTGCCATGCTCTACTGGCACTTTGTCGAAGAAACCGAGCACAAGAGCGTCAGTTATGACGTCTTCGTCGATGCCAGTGGTGGTGGCTACCGCAGTTACCGACTGCGTATCAGTGGCATGCTACTGGCCATTGCCCTGGGCTTCCCCATTATGATCGGCAACCAGACCTATCTGCTCTACAAGGATCGTCAAATTCTGAATTTGTGGTCCGCCGCCAAAATGACCAAAGTCCTGTTCTGGCGTCCCGGCATTCTTTCCAAGGTACTCGCTGGCGTGCCCCCCTATTTCTCCCCCACTTTCCACCCGTGGGATGACGATAACCGTGATGTAATCCGGATCTGGAAACGCGCCTACGAAAGAACTGGCGACCCTCATAAGGCCTATCAAGCGCTCAGAGACCACCGAGCCAACAATGTACACGGTACATTCGAAACGCCACAACCTGAACCCGCATGGGGGCAGGCATGAAAAAGAAACCCTTGCACCCGTCAACTCAGGCGGCAGCTGTCATCACCGGGGCGGGTAGCGGCATCGGTCGTAGCTTTGCTTACGAAGTTGCCCGTCGAGGCGGTTCGGTACTGTGTGTCGATATCAATGAAGAGCGCGCCGAACAGGTGGCGATCAGCCTGCGAGCACTCGGTACTCACGCGGTAGCCCTGGGGTGTGATGTCGGCGATGAAAAACAGATGGCATACCTGGCGGAAAATGCCGAGCCTTTGCTCGGCAGGCCGGTAACCCTGGTAATCAACAACGCCGGCGTCGGCCTCGGTGGCCCAATCGGCGAGGTGTCACTTGAAGATTGGCACTGGTGCATGAACGTCAATCTATGGGGAGTTATTCACGGCTGCCATTATTTTGCCCCTCAGCTTCGCGATCTGGGCTATGGAGGCATCATCAATGTGGCCTCTGCTGCCGCATTCGGGTCCGCCCCGGAAATGGCCGCCTACAACGTCACCAAGGCGGGGGTGCTGGCCCTGTCCGAAACGCTGTCTTCTGAACTGACCGGTACCGGCGTAAAAATCACGGCCCTGTGCCCAACCGTGGTCCCGACCAATATCGTCGAGAATGGGCGCCTGCCTGAACGTCGCCGTGACTTTGCCCGTTCAGCGATGACCCGCTATGCCCTCACCAACGCCGACCAGGTGGCCCGACAGACCCTCAGTGCCCTTGATCGAGGTGAGCTTTACATGCTGCCACAAATTGACGGCCGGCTTGCCTGGCGGTTGAAACGCCTGACGCCACGACTATACGCCCGCGCGATTGGCGAAGCTTACAGAATGCTGGCTGATTAAACCGCATTAGTGGAAACGAAACACGCAAGGAATTCAATATGGCCTCCATTCCTACAACAATTTTGAAGCTACTTTTTCGCGCCGGCATGAAGCGTGATATACGCGACCCGGACAAACTGGTAAGACATCTTCGCAGGGTGATGAACGCGCCTTTGGCCCCCTCTCTGCTGCCACGCGGAGTGCGACTCAAGCGAGGCAAGGTTGCAGGAATAGCTGGCCACTGGCTAGGCACCGCAGACCCACAAATCACCATACTCTACCTGCATGGTGGCGCCTTCATCGGCGGGCGGCTTGATACCTATCACCACTTTTGTGGCCGTTTGGCTCACGCCCTGAATGCGCGGGTCTTTCTTCCGGATTACCGACTAGCCCCTGAGCACCCCTTCCCGGCAGCAACGGATGACGCCTTTAATGTGTATCGTGAACTGATCGCAGACCCTCGCCCTGTGGTCATTGCGGGAGACTCTGCGGGAGGCAACCTGACGTTAGTCACATTGCTGCGTGCCCGTGATCAGCTGCTGAAAATGCCGGCTTGCGCCCTCGCCATTTCGCCGGCATCGGATGCGCGAGGCACCCTGATGTCCAGACAGGCGAATAGCGACAGCGATACCATGCTTTCCCATGGCATGATTGAGGTGGCAACGGATATCTATCTGGCCGGCGCGGACCCCGCTCACCCGTATGCCTCACCAATCACCGCGGATTTCACCGGCTTGCCCCCTCTACTTTTCACTGTCAGTAGCGAAGAGTGTCTGCGCGACGATACCCATGCAGCAGCACAATGCGCGCGAGATGCGGGGGTGCCCGTGCAGGTTCTGGAGCGCGATGATATGCCGCACGTGTGGCCCGTATTCACCTTTTTGCTACCAGAGGCAAAGCAGGACTTCCCTACCATCGTCCGAATTCTGGAAAAGTATCTGACCAGCAATAACGTCGGCAAAGCCCCATCCCAAACGGTCAATGCTAGCGATAGCGCCATAGTTGAGGTTGCATCATGAATATGGCTGCTGTTGCAATCCATAACCCTCGTCCCAGCGTTACTCCTGATCATGAAGTCATTATCATCGGCGCGGGAATTTCTGGAATTGGTGCGGCAATCCAGCTGCGTGCCGATGGCATCAAAGATATCTTGATCCTTGAGCGAAGCAAGGATGTGGGAGGAACCTGGCGCGACAACCGTTATCCGGGAATCGCTGTCGACATTACCTCGTTTACCTATTCATTTTCCTTCGAACAAAACGCAAATTGGTCTCGCGTTTTTGCGCCGGGAAACGAGCTTTACCAGTATACAAGACAGGTAACAAGCAAGTATGGCATCTACCCACTGATTCGCTTTGGTGTCGAAGTCGCTAGCGCCCGTTTTGATCTCGACAGCCATGTCTGGTTGATCGATCTTACGGATGGCAGGCGACTTAGTGCACGCCATATTGTCTCGGCCTGTGGCGGTTTGATATCACCCAAGATGCCAGATATTGAAGGGCTTGATACGTTCCAGGGCAATGTCATTCACACTGCACGCTGGCCAGATGACCTTGATCTTAGTGACAAGCGAGTAGCGGTAATAGGCACTGGCGCCACTGCAGTGCAACTGATTCCGAAAATTGCCCGCCAGGCTCGTCAACTTGACGTCTACCAGCGCACCCCCATCTGGGTGCTGAAGAAGCCGGATCAGACTCTGCCTGGCTGGCTCAAGGTATTGTTCCGAACCGTACCGGGCTTGCAACGCAGCCTTCGCGGCGCTACCGACACCGTCAGCGAAACCCTGATGGTGCTTTCCGCAATATATTACCGGCAGGCCCCTTGGCTGGTTCGCATGTGTGAAAAGGCGGGCATAAACAACCTGCGCGAACAGCTGCCCAACCGCCAGGACCTGTGGCAAGCACTGACACCGAAATACGGCTTCGGGTGCAAAAGGCCAACGTTTTCCAACGACTATTTCCGAACCTTTGCCCGAAACAACGTTGAGCTTGTCACGACCCCGATCAAGCGTATTACGTCCCGCGGCATCACCACCCAGGACGGCCGCTCACGGCGTATCGATACCTTGATCCTCGCCACCGGTTACAAAACCTTCGAGAAAGGAAATATTCCCTCGTTCGACGTCATCGGCAGCAACAACATCAATTTGGGCGATTTCTGGCATGACTACCGTTACCAGGCCTATGAAGGGTTGACCATTCCGGGCTACCCGAACTTTTACATCATGCTCGGTCCCTATGCCCTTATCGGCACCTCTTACTTCAAGATGGTCGAAGGGAATGCCATCCACCTCTCTCGCTGTATTCGCGAAGCCAACCGACGTGGAGCCAGCCAAGTGGAAATACGTCAGTCCGTCCATGACGCGTATTTCCGCAATATCCAGAAACGCCAGCAAAACACCGTGTTCCTTAACCACAACTGCGCGCTGTCGAACAGTTATTACTTCGACCATCATGGTGACGCGCCAATGCTGCGGCCCTCTACCTCTCTGGAAATGCTGTGGCGAGCCAAGCATTTACCGATGGATCACTACCGGTTCAGTGTACTGGCCGGGCACACTCCCAGCAGACACGACGGCGGGAGACAAGCCTGTGAGCCACATCCCCAGCTGCCAGAGAAGGGCATTCCGGCAAAACAAACAGATAACAATTCTCAGTGACTGTGCCAGAGAAAGTGTGGAGCCTGCTTGTACATGTCACGCCAGCAGAGCTCTCCAGATCCAGTTGACCGTGCGCTTTAGCGCTGCCCAGGAGGCGTTACACCACTCGATAACCCATGCCTGGTCAGCAACAGAACACGGCATCTCGTCATAGACGACGACTGGGCGTCACGCATTAATGTGTGACATTACCGGAGCGCCAGAGCACAACGTCATTACAGTCATGGACACAGACAGCTAAGCCTGAGACCAATATTGGTTGTTTAACCAAACAAACAGAAAATCAGAACAACTCACCATCTATAACCAGAACAGCCCCCTTTAGGAGCCTGAAATGTCTGCAAAAAAAACAAAACGGTTACCTCTCCTTTTCTTCACGTGCACTACAGCATTGCTCTCACCCGGCTTGGCCATTGGCGGTGCTGGCGACGGAGCGAGCACTTATGGGCTAGGCCCAATGAATGCCGGCACTGCCTTGGCATTCAGTCCTTTTGCATCCAACAGCTGGTCGGTGTACTACAACCCGGCCGCCATGGCCCGCTCCCCGGAGGGCGAACTGGGAGTCATTGTGCAGTATGGCGACCAGGAATTACGTGCCAAATCACTGGGAGGAACAGACCCTTTGGAGCGAGAGAATGATATCCTCTCTGACACCAGTTCCGAACTATTATTAATCGGCTTCAAAAGCCGCGTCGCCGGCATTTCCAGCATCGACAAGCCCATTTACTTTGGCCTGAACGTGGGTGTAGACCAATACACATCCAACCTATTGCCCTATCAGGCCAATACCAGCCAGAAAGGGCAGTTTCTACGCTATGAATCTCAGCCACTTTATCTCGCCTTTGGTGGCGCTATCAGCAACGTCCTGAGGGGCGTTGACGTCGGCGCATCAGCACGTCTTACCCTCCAGGCCAAAGCCAACCTGGAAGCAGTTTCAGACCTTGGCGGCAACACAGACTCTGAAAAACTTTCCCTGGAAGCCTCTCCATCCCTATCACCGGCACTAGGTATCAATATCCGCTCTGGAGAAATGTTTTGCGGTACAAGCGAGTGCATGCCTTTTGGAATGGATAAGATGGAGCTGGCTCTTTTCTGGCGGGGGGAAAGTAGCTATGAGGTATCCGTGGATGCCAATGTGGTTGTGCCGGGAGTTATCCCTGAACCAGGCCTGAGCCTAGCGCTTAGTACAATTGATACCTATCAACCTGAAGTTCTCGGCGCAGCCATTTTGCTTCCCGTTGGCAAATTCGAATTGACGGCAGGCATTGAGCAGCACAATTGGTCTGCGCTTGAAAGCGAGTTTGCCGACGATACTATTCGCGATCAGGCTAATCTAGCGTTTGACGACATCACCATTCCCCGAATTGGCGTTAGCTATCAGTGGTCGGAGTCCATGAAACTCTTTGCCGGCGCAGCCCTGGAGGACTCACCTTTAAAATCCAGCCGATCCCAGGACGTTAACTATCTTGACACCGATAAAAAGGTTTTCGGTCTGGGTGCCAGCTACCGTCTGTCCAGCGCGCCAATAATAGATATGCCATTAGAACTCTCCTTCGCTTACCAGTATCAAATGCTGGATGAAGCTGATTTCGAATTGACCTCCATCAACTCTTCCACCGATCCAGCCCCTTATGAAACGGTAAGGGCTGATGGTGAAATAAACGTATTTTCTTCCTCCCTGTCGCTAAAGTTTTAACAACAGGCATGCGATTAATACCAGGAGAAGAGCAATGAATAATAACCCCATCACAATCCACCAGTTTCTGATTAGTCTGGCGGTCGCCATAGCAGCCCTTCTGACCGGGTGCGGTGGCGATCAGGGCGATGTAAGCAATCCCTGGAGCACACCAGAGACATTAATTTTTTCTTACCCTTATCCTGGCCAGACCGAGGTTCCAGCTACCGCGCCAGTAATCCTGCGATTTTCCTCTGCACTTGAGCAAGAGGTTATTGATGACATTGACTCACGCCTACAGCTGGTCAGTGATACTGATGGGAATACCGTCATGGTTGACTATCAGGTGGTAGACAATGGCAGAGGCCTGGCCCTGTATCCTCAATCGCGGCTGGCTCCGGCGGAAGCGTACCATCTGGTTGTCAACGATGATGGCCTTGGAGCCATTGATGATAACTCCGTGGCCCGCGTTCGGTTTCGGACTGCAGGCAGTCAAGCCGGCGCATCGCAAACCATGGGAAGCGGCTCTTTCACCCTGCTTTCAGCCACGCCTCTAGACCAACCGTCATTGCTAGAGTCGATTGATGATGCCAGCCATCCCAACGACATGAGCACCTTCAGGATGTCGTTTAATCAGACGGTTGATCCGGCCAGTACAGCATATGGCGAAACCGGATCGGTTCAACTTCGTGACAACCTCGGTAAGTTGGTTCCCGCATCGCTATTTTTGCAGGGCCGCTACCTGACACTGGATCCTGACCAGGATCTGAAACCTGTGGAACACACATTAACGATTGCTGGGCTGCGGGCCCAGACTACCGGTGAACAGTTGCCGGAGTACAATCGGACTTTTGTTCCGGAAACCACACTTCCCCGTGCTACATCCGTTCTAAAAGTTGGTAGCCTTGGAGCTGAGCAACCTGAACTAGTGTCAACTTTAACCGGCAACCCGATCAATCAGGTGCCAGTACAATCCTTTGTGCTGGGAGATGAATCATTTACCGGGTTGAGCGGGGATCTAGCTGCAGATCTGGCTTTTGCTCCCAACTTTCCTAATGCCGTTCCACTGCGAGTACCCGCTGGTTCCGTACTCCGAGGCACCCCCGTGGACGTCAATATACTGGGCGAAATACCGTCCGGGCTGGAAACCGGTGAAGTCACCATCACGATACTCAGCGACGCTAATGGGTATCTGATCCCGAATCCATTCAGTGATTCCCCATCGTTCCCCCGCTATGCCCTGCTCAATATGGATGCAGCAATGACTGCCGCAGGTCAAGAGCCCAATGCGGCTCTCAGCCAGAATCTGCTAAATGTGCAGGTGGCGGGTTTAGCCGTTGTGAAAGATGGTGTGCTGGTACTGGATGCGGTCAGTGTTGTTGAACCTGAAGTACTGGGCTTGGAGAAGGCATCTGGCCTACTCTCATTTCGCATGGAGGCCTATCAAAACCAGCGCCAAGCGCCTACCCCAAGCCAAGACACTCGGCCTTTGCAGCTGCAGTCTTGGGCTCCGGGGGAAAAGTTCCAACCCAATGCAAGACCTGGTGACCCCGTTATCCTGAACTTCAACAAACCATTGAACCCAGCTTCGGTTTTCCTTGACGGTGCTGTACAGGTTTCTGTTGATGATGTAGTAAAGACGTACCCAATGCGACACGATGGCGCCACCATCATCATCGGGGGAGATATCCTTCAACATGGAAAAGACATCCAGATCAGCCTGTCCAGTATGCTTAGAGATACGCAGGGCAACCAACTTAACCAGGACCAAACCCTTGACATTCGTCTACCGGACTTCGTTCTTCCCAATGGCAACACCAATGAATTACGCGCGCCTATTGTCGCCGCCGTTTTCCCCGGTTACCCATGTGCGTTAACCGGTGCCATCCTTACGGGTAATCGCGATAACTGGCGGAATGGTCGATGCGTCGGCGGGCAAAATAGCGATCCGCTTTATCCAATACCAAACCTCTTTAAGGATTTCAGCATCAGGGTTATCTTTAGCCGCAGTATCGACACCGAAACGGTTAATGAGCAAACATTTGTTGTTGAACACTTCGATGCTGACAATAACGCGTGGAATCCCATCAACGGTCGTTTCAAAGTACTTGAACAACGGATCGAATTTTTCCCAGACACCGCATGGCAGGTTGATGAGCTTTACCGCTATACCCTGCACTCTGAGAAGGCGTCGCCAATTTGTGGCACCAATGCCATATGCTCTATTGATGGAGCCCCACTACAAACACGTCAAATTTCTCAGTCTAGCTCTACAGCGCCAAAACTTAGAGAAGGGGGGCCCGACCTAATCAACCATTTCGTAGTCACCGGCGAGGATGACCGCATCACACGTGTATCCTTGCGTTCACTCCCTGTCGCAGATGTTAACGCTACTCTTAGCATAGATGACAACGAGCAAGGCGCTGTGCCCGACGGTAACGGCGGAGCAGTTGCCGACGCCAACTACCTGCAGCTTAGGCTAAAAAGCAGGTCAGGTGTAATAACCAATGCCAACATTGGCTGCAGCATAGGCGACGATTGCCCGGAAAAGAAGTTTGCCTTTGTCGGGTCAGGTGCATTACAAGCGGGTGTAAGCCATTATGACTCGGATGTCCGCGTCAATCGCCGTCTAATCGATAGCGATCCCATGACGTCAAATGAAGTCACCGGCGCCGTCATTGCCAAAGTCTTCCCTACCGTTCTCCCAACGACCAGTGTATTTCTGGAAGCTCGTGCGTTGGGGTTAATCACGATACCACTAGATACCGGCCCCCTGGTGCTTCGGCTTGCATACGAAAATAATCAACCGATTACGGGCTATATTACCGAAACCCCAGATGGCCCCTGGTTTAGTACGACGTTTGACCTCATGGTGGATGCGCCAGAGTTAGAGCCACGGCTAATTATTGAGCTCGGCCATGACATACGCAGTAAGGTTATCACCGGAGTCACCTTGGAAGGCCCCCTGCGCTTTGTTGACGATGGCCGCCTGATTCTGAAAGTCCGCAATCCCGACCCTCTAACCATACCGGCCAAAATTGACCTCCTTAACATCGGCTTGGCCGGTGTCGAGCTGGAAGTTCCTCCCCTCGGCGTTGACCTTACCTTCACCTTTTTGCCGGTGAAGGATTTTTAACATCTTCCCCTTGTGCTTATGCACTTTCATGCCCTCCTAAGTGGGGGCTTTTTTATGTCCTACCCTTAAGCCACACAGGAAAGTGATCAGCTGTATCGACAAATAGGACTTTTCTTTCAGCTGATGAGACGCTACTATTTGGTTGTTTAGCCAAATAAATATCTATTGATGACTATGCATCCTCACGATATCCCCACAAAGCTCAACTTGAACGCTTCAAGTTTCTCGGCTGAGTCTGGCAGGGACATACAATTTCTTGGAAACGGCGGGTTGGTTCTTCGTGCGACCCAGTTCGGAGATCCGCAATCACCGCAGGTGCTCCTGCTTCATGGTGGCGGACAGACACGCCATGCCTGGGCACACACGGCAACAGCTCTGGCCAGAGCTGGGTACTGTGCTACCTGCATTGATGCACGAGGTCATGGTCAAAGCCAGTGGTGCCCTGAAGGTAATTACAGCGCCAGCGCGCTGGTAACGGACCTCCGAGCGATCATTGAGTCTCTTCCCTCATCACCCTATATCGTTGGTGCATCAATGGGCGGACTGACGGCCATGCTAGCCCTTGGAGAAGAGCCCCCCTTGGACTGTCGCGGGCTGGTATTAGTGGATGTGGCCCCGCGGCTTGAGACCAAAGGCGTTCGGAGGGTGATTGAGTTCATGCGCCGCCACCCTGACGGGTTCGACACATTGAGCCAAGTTCAAGATGCCGTGGCTGCCTATAACCCAACACGCAAAGCACCATCAAACGCACAGGGCTTACGAAAAAATCTCCGCCAGGACGCTAATGGCCGCCTCCATTGGCACTGGGATCCAGCGTTTCTCGATCACGCGGTAATCCCTGAAGGAGATGAAGGCATGTTCTGTCGAGCGCGACTCAATCGTGCAGCGAGCAGACTCAAACTACCGATATTACTAATCCGCGGCCATCACAGTGATGTACTCAGCGAAGCAGGAGCCCAGGAACTATTAGCCTTAGTGCCACATGCCAAGTACCGAGTGATCGGCCAAGCGGGTCATATGGTAGCGGGTGACCGCAACAGTATTTTTACCGGAGCAGTACTGGACTTTCTTCAGCACCTTGACCCGCAATGTATCCACATACGCTCCACCGATCGGAGACTTACACCATGAAACATAAACATCTCGACGTGCTGATCATTGGCGCGGGCCTTTCAGGCGTCGGTGCGGCTTGTCATCTGAGCCGCAAGTGCCCAGATTTACGATATGGCATCCTTGAGCGACGCAAGCGCGTTGGTGGGACCTGGGATTTATTTCGCTATCCTGGTATCCGTTCAGACTCAGATATGTTCACTCTCGGCTATAACTTTCGGCCCTGGACAGACACCAAGATGCTTGCCGATGGCCCCTCTATTCGCAATTACATCGAAGAAACCGCTGAGCATCATCAGGTCCACAAGAAAATTCATTTTGGCCTGAAAGTCACTGCCGAGGACTGGAGCAGCGAATTCAATCGCTGGACGGTTACCGCGTTGAACGAGGAAACCGGTGAAGAAGAAGTTTTCACCGCTGGGTTTGTCCTCAACTGTACCGGTTATTATAACTATGACGCCGGCTACACACCGAAAATTCCTGGAATCAATCGCTTTGGCGGCGACGTAATTCACCCGCAGCACTGGCCAGATAACTACGACTATACGGGTAAGCGAGTTGTCGTGATCGGCAGCGGCGCCACCGCCGTAACACTGGTGCCCGCGATGACCGACCGCGCTGCGCATGTCACCATGTTACAGCGCTCCCCTACTTATGTTGCCTCCGTCCCTGAGCAAGATCTCATCTCGAAAAACCTGCGCCGAGTACTGCCAGAAATGCTTGTTTACCGCATGGCGCGCACACGCAATATCCTGCTGCAGAGAACCGTATTTAACCTATCGATTCGTAAGCCCAAAGCGATCCGCAGATTACTGCTGGCCGCTGCTCGCAAACAACTGGGGCCGGATATCGACATGAAGCATTTTCAACCTCACTACAACCCATGGGAGGAACGAATGTGCGCAGTTCCCAAGGGGGATCTGTTCAAGGTGCTTCGTGAAGGCAAGGCTTCCGTGGTGACGGATCATATAAAAAATGTCACCAAAACCGGTATAAAACTGGAATCTGGGGATTGGATACCTGCCGATATTATCGTCACAGCTACCGGTCTGGATTTGCAAATGTTGGGCGGCGCAGAGCTACGTGTTGATGGTACGCACGTCAATCTCTCAAACACCATGATGTACAAAGGCTTAATGCTGGAAAAAGTGCCTAATATGGCACTGGTCTTTGGCTATACCAACGCGTCCTGGACCCTCAAGGCAGATATTGCCTCCGAATTTGTTTGTCGGCTTCTCAAGCATATGCGCAAGACAGGCGCAGAAAAGGTGACCCCTATCGACGAGGAAGGGTGTGGCTCTGATGTCAACTTTCTCAACCTTCGCTCTGGCTACATTCAACGTGCTGATGACCGCCTGCCACGCCAAGGCAACAAAGATCCTTGGCAAAACCTCAACGATTATCTTCACGACCTGCCGGCGCTTCGTTATGGAAAAATGAATGATGGCCACCTTAAATTCGAAACGACAAACCTACATAAAACGAAACGCAATCTCGTCCAAAAACTTCTGAGCAACACACTCAATATAGAGGCGCAACGATGAAATCATTTTCAGGAAAAGTCGCGGCGATCACTGGCGCCGGGTCGGGCATCGGGCAAGCCACGGCGATTGCTCTAGCAAAAGAAGGCTGCCACTTAGCGATCTCTGATATCAGCGAAGAAAGCCTAGAGAAGACGGTCGAATTACTGGCAGGCTACGCCGTCAACATCAGCACTCATGTTGTTGATGTCAGCAACAAAAATGCGGTTTATCAATACGCGGAAGATACCGTATCAACACACGGAAAAGTAAATCTCATCATGAACAATGCCGGTGTGGGACTGGGTGAGACCGTCGAGAACATGAGCTATGAAAACTTTGAATGGCTGATGAATATCAATTTCTGGGGTGTCGTATACGGTACAAAGGCATTTCTTCCCCATCTCCAGAAAATAGGTGAAGGCCATATCGTCAATATCTCCAGCGTTTTCGGCATTATCGGTGTTCCAACCCAGTCAGCCTACAACGCCGCAAAATTTGCTGTTCGCGGATTTACAGAATCATTACGTGAAGAGCTGGATATCGCGGGCGGCCTTGTCAGCGCGACTTGCGTTCATCCAGGTGGAGTAAAGACCAACATCGCGCGTAATAGTCGCATGGGAGACATGGGCAGCATGAACATGGGCGACAAAGAAGAGATTGCCAGCATGTTCGAAAAAATTGCCATGACCACACCCGAAGCTGCCGCTAGAACCATCCTGAAAGGCGTGCGGAAAAACCGGCGAAGAGTTTTGGTAGGCGGTGACGCGGTCATGCTGGACACCACACAGAGACTGATACCCACAGGCTACCAACGCTTGCTTGAAATTATGTTTAAAAAACAGCAAAGCAGCAAAAATAAAAAAACGCATCAGGGCATGGCCTGACATTTTTCTCTTTAACTATCACATTATTGATTGGAGGCGATATGCGCTCGTCTAATACGGTAAAAAGCATTAAGAAACTCAGCGGCGCACTGGTGGGCATTCCACCGCGTCATATCAATTTTCAATTTCCGGATTCCATTCCAAAGTATTTTTATGCTGGAAATGCCACAGCAACGACTTTCTTTGCCATGCTCTCCGGTTTTTTCCCACCTGGTGAACGCTATTTCATGGAGTCCGTTAGACACTTTCGTGGTCAGGTTAAGGACGAATCTCTACGGGCGGCCATATCGGGCTTCATGGGGCAGGAGGCCATTCACGGACGAGAGCACGACAGGCTGAACCAGATTCTCGCCGAGTACGGCTATGACATGCAGTCGCCAGATCGGTTTGTCAAAATTGGCTTGGCCATACTAGAGAAGTTGCCGCCGAGCACTCGGCTAGCCGCCACCACGTTTATGGAGCACTTTACTGCGCTTCTCGCCGAGCAGCTGCTTGAAGACGAGAATTTTGTACGCCAGGCAGACCCTGAAATGCTCAAAATATGGCAGTGGCATGCGCTCGAAGAGCTGGAACACAAATCTGTTGCCTACGACGTATATGAGCTTATTGGTAACAGCCGTACAGAGCGCGTGGCTGCAGCCCTCGCCTCGATGGTCGTCTTGCTGCCGATGCTGGGCATCACCTGGAGCTGGATGCTTGTCAAAGACGGCCAGCTCGGCAACATCAGCGATAATGTTAAAGGTCTGAATATTTTGCTAGGTCGTAACGGGTTTGTATCGCAAATCCTTTCGCGCCTTCCTGAGTTCATTCAGCCGGATTTCCACCCTGATCAACATGACACCAAAGGGCTGGAAAAACTGTGGCGTGAGAAGTTGTTCGCTGAAGGTGGCCAACTGCATGAGCTGTATAGCAATCCGGCGGCATAATAATGCTCAAGGGGGTTTAGGGAACCTCTGAATAGTTGACGACTCTGTCACCACCGTTTGCTAAAAGACACACAAAAAAATGCCGGAATTGCTTCCATGCAACTCCGGCATTACACCTTTTATCATAGCTTTTCTCTAGCCGATCTTTATTGCGCATCCTCTAGAATGAATTGTGCCGCTCGCTCGCCAATCATCATACATGGCGCGTTCGTATTACCACTGATCAACAGTGGCATGATCGAGGCATCGGCGACACGCAACCCCTTCACACCGTTTACCCGCAGACGGACATCCACCACCGCTTTTTCATCACTACCCATTCGGCAAGTGCCGACGGGATGGTAGATTGTTTCAGCGCGCTGGCGAATATCCGCGTCAATCTGGTCATCACTCTCCACGCTGGAAGCCGGTTCGTCATCACCGCCAAAAGCAGAGCTGAAAGAATGACTGTGAAACACTTTTCTGGCTAGTTTCACGCCTTCACGGAGCACAAGAATATCGTCAGGATGAGAAAGATAGTTTGGGTCTATCAAAGGCGCAGCAAATGGATCGCTATTGGCCAATCGAATCTGTCCTCGACTCTTAGGCCTGAGTTGGCACACATGAATCGTACAACCAAACCCTGGCGTCAACTGACGTCCATGATCTCGAAGATAAGCCGGTAAAAAGTGTAGCTGAGCATCCGGACGATCCGGCTCGCTGAGCAGGCTGACAAAAGCCCCTGCTTCCGCCGCGTTACTGGCAAGAAAGCCGCGCCGATGACGAAAATACTGGTAGAAGGCACTAATCAGCCGAGGTATAAAAAACGGTGACATGCCGATTGATTGACGGCTTTTGTCCTTGATCATGACGGTCATATCAAGGTGATCTTGAAGGTTCTCCCCAACTTCCGGCGAGTCTTGCAAACAGGTGATGCCGATTTTCGATAGGTGCTCTCGCTCTCCAATACCCGACAACATCAGCAACTGAGGGGTATTGATCGCCCCACCGGACAGGATGACTTCTTTGTTCGTACGAATGACCGATTGAGCACCATCACTATCACAAATTTCGACGCCAATCGCCCTGCCGCAATCCAGTAACACCTTGGTTACCTGCACATCCGTCATGATGTGCAAGTTATCGCGGCCACGTGCAGGATCCAGGAAAGCACGCGCGGCACTCCACCGGCGCCCTTCTTTTTGTGTTACCTGAAACCGGCCAAAGCCTTTCTGTTCCGGCCCGTTAAAATCATCGTTTCGGGTATAACCCAGCTCTTCACCGGACTTAATAAACAGCGGGGTTAACGGGTTAACATCCCTGACTCGGGTAACATTCAGTGGCCCACCCACACCATGCCAATTGTCAGCGGAGTATTGTTCATTGTTTTCATGTGCATTGAATACCGGCTGCACATCTTTCCACGCCCACCCTGTTGCGCCTTGCGCTGCCCAGTCATCATAGTCTTGTTGTTGGCCTCGAATGTAGACCATGGCATTGATTGAGCTGCTGCCCCCCAGTGTTTTTCCTCGCGGCCAGTAGAGGCGCCTTTTATTAAGGTGACTTTGTGGCGCGGTGTCGTAGCCCCAGTTTCGCTTTCCTTGTTTAATTAGACCGATGAGTCCAAACGGAATATTAATAAAACCGCTATTATCGTGGGGGCCGGCCTCAATAAGACAAACGGAATACTTGCCGCACTCGCTTAACCGGTTGGCAAGAACACAGCCCGAAGAGCCCGCCCCCACGACGATAAAATCAAACGACTTCATTTTGCTTCTCCCCCGCCTGAATAAACCGTGACATGTGGTGCTCTCGGTCGCCATGACTCAATGATGCATGTGTCACCAGACGGAAGTAATGGCCAATGTTCAGCTCTTCCGTAACACCAACGCCACCATGGATCTGGATACCTTGCTGAGTGATACCAACGGCCCGGTTTGCGTAGTAAGCCTTTGCCGCCGCTGTCGCGCGCCCGCGCTCACCGACGTTTGCGCTCTCTCCTTTTACTGACACCATCAAGAGCATGGATTCCAGCTGCTGGAGATCAATAAACGCATCAACAAGGTAGTGCTGGATTACCTGAAAACTGCCAATCGTTCTACCAAACTGTTTACGCGTTCGAGCGTATTCCAGAGTGGCCTGATACACCTCTCGGCAGGCGCCGTACATACGTGCGCAGTCCAATGCGCACAGATAATCGAACCAGGCAGAAACCGCTTGCTTTGCCGCATCACCACGACACAAAACCATTTCGTCTGTGATGAGCACATCATCAAGCGTCAAACTGGCAGCACGGCTTCCATCGAGCAGTCGATATCTTTCAACGTCACAGGCGTCGAAAGGTAGCGCGACAATGACCAACTCATCACCAGACATAGCGGAGACGAGCACGGCGTCTGCAACGCCACCATCAGACACAACGTGCTTCTGCCCGGAAAGTCGTTCTCCGTTTAGCCTCAAGGAAGGGTTCAGCACGTGATAACCGGCATGCCGGTCATAAAGACCGCAAGCCACACGTGCCTCACCAGCAATAATGCGATCAAGCAACGCCAAGGATGTTGGCGTATTGGCGAACTCCAATAACTTGCCGGGGGAAACAATTAAATCGACAAAAGGGTCAAGACAAAGCGCGGCTCCTAACTCCTGAACAATGGCGCACACGTCAAGCAATGAGCCGCCATACCCTCCAACAGATTCAGCAAACGGAAGGCCAAACCAACCCAAATCATTCATGGCCTGCCAGCGATTCGCTTCAAGGTGATTACTCTCATTCAACTGTGCAATGTAGGTGTCAAATGAATAGTTGTCTTTAAGATAACGGCGCGCGGTATCCGCAATCATGGTGGTATTTTCGGGTAACTTGAAATCCATTTTTCACCTCACAATCCGAGCAACATCTTCGCCAACACGTTTTTCTGGATCTCGTTAGATCCACCATAGATGGTGCACGCACGCAGGAAGTTATAGCGGCGACTGGCCTGATTAAAAATTTGCTCCCCAATGGGCTCCTCGTTATCCCATGGCAAAGACATCAAACCTCCGATTTCCACCATCGCTTGGGAAACCCTTTGCTGTAGTTCCGTGCCTTTGATTTTCAGTCCTGACGATTCTGGGCCGAACGGCTTGCCTTCATCTGTGGCAGCAACGGTGCGAAAGTTGGTGTATTCCAGTGCCATAAGATCGACTTCCAAGCCAGCCAACCGACGCACCGCCAACTGCTTATCTGTTTCCGTTGGTAGCGCATCGATAGCACTTTTAAGGCGATTGATTTCGTAGTGAATATCCGCCACACCGGCAATGGTGGTGCGTTCGTGGGTAAGAAGAAACTTGGCAATGGTCCACCCCATTCCTTCTTGACCCACCAAATTTTCCACAGGCACTTTCACGTCGGTAAAATAGACTTCGTTAAGGTGATGATGCCCATCAATTGAATAAATCGGCCGTACTTCAAGCCCGGGGGTTTTCATATCGATCAGCAGGAATGAAATACCCTGCTGCTGTTTCACGGTGCTATCCGTTCGCACCAAGCAAAACATCATGTCTGCCCAATGGGCCTGTGTCGTCCAGATTTTTTGACCATTAACCAAATAATGGTCGCCATTACGCGTGGCTCGCGTTTTTAACGAGGCCAGATCTGAGCCCGCATTGGGCTCAGAATAACCTTGGCACCATAGCGTTTCGCCACGCTGAATGCCGGGCAACCACCGTTCCTTCTGTGCTTCAGAACCAAAGGTATATAACACCGGCCCAACCATGGCCACACCAAAAGGACTTGTTGGCGGAGCCCCTGCCGAGGCGCGTTCCTGATCGAAAATATACCGCTGGGTTGCGCTCCACCCTGGGCCACCAAATTGTTCTGGCCAAGTAGACGTGAGCCAACCTTGACTGCCCAGCAAACGCTCCCATCGTTGCTGCATATTCTTGTCTGGCATCGCTCCTCGGGCAGTACAGCGCCGAATATCATCAGGCACATTTTCCTTCATCCACTGCCGGATACTCTTACGAAATTCTTTTTCGTCATTACTGAAATCCAGATTCATGGAAGCCTCCAAGCCAATAAATTTCGCAATACAAGGTCATCAATTACTCAATTAACCTGTTTACCGTTGCTCTCCCAAAAGGGGGCTCGCAGTTCGTTTTTCAGCACCTTACCTGCCCCACTCACCGGCAACGACTCTGCCTTAAAATCAACGCTACGAGGCACTTTGTAACCTGCAATTCTTTCACGGCAATGTTCGATAATCTCTGCCTCACTGGCGTGCTCTCCTTCACGCAGCACCACGATTGCATGCACAGCTTCACCCCAGCGTTCATCGGGAATACCAATTACCGCGCACTCCTGTACCGCAGGATGGCTATAAATGGCACCTTCAACTTCAACAGAGAAAATATTTTCTCCACCGCTGATTACCATGTCCTTGGCTCGATCAACGATGAAGACAAATCCATCCTCGTCCATGTAGCCAAGGTCGCCGGTATGTAGCCAACCATTGCGCAAGGTATCAGCGGTTGTTGATTCCATTCCCCAGTAACCCAACATGACGTTTGGTCCCCGCGCACATATTTCGCCAACCGTACCTTGAGATACCACCTGATCATTTTCATCAAGCACCACCACCTCCACACCCAGTGCTGCGCGACCGGCGCTACGTAATTTTTCTCCGCCGGGAATGTGATGTTCTGGCCCGAGTGAGGTAATGATTGGGGAGGCTTCGGTCTGGCCATAGCCCTGAGCAAATGACACTGTCGGCATTTGTTCCATAGCACTAATCAATACCGCCTCTGGCATTGGCGAGGCGCCATACAGCATGCGTTTTATGCTGCTGACATCGTAATTGGCGATGCGCCCAGATGAGGCTAGAAGATTGACCATGGTCGGCACCAACAGGGTGTTCGTGACTTTCTCCTGCTCAATGAAAGCCAGCACTTCATCAACATCAAAGCGAGGAACAATGCCATGTGTCCCCGCAGCCAGTGTCACGGCAAACGTGCTGGCCATATCAGCCAAGTGGAACATGGGCCCGGCATGCATATATATGGTGTCACTGTCATAGCCCATCTCGGCAACCACGTTTAGGGCATTGAATACCAGGTTGTCATGACTCAGCATCACGCCTTTTGACCGCCCAGTGGTACCACCGGTATAAAACAGCCCCGCCAGATCGTCACCGCCAGCATTGGCGTCACGGATTCGATCGGCGTTGGCGACAAGGGATTCATAATCAATACACCCTTGTGGACACTCACCCTCACCCATGAAGACAACATGCTTGATAGACTCAAGCTGTGGCTGTAGGGATGGCAGCAATGCTGCAAAGGTGTCATCAACGAAAAGCACTTTAGAACCTGAGTCATTCAAGGTATAGGCGATTTCAGGTGGTGCGAGCCGAATATTGACGGGATTCACTGCCGCACCGGCCCACGGCACTGCATAGAAATACTCCAGGTAGCGATCGCTGTTTAATGCCAGTATGGCAACCCTGTCACCCGCATTGACGCCCAGACTTAGCAACCCGTTAGCAAGGCATGCGATACGGTCTTCAAACTCTCGCCAGGTTTGCCGCCGACCAGCAAAAACGGTAGCCGTACCTTGGCCGTTTAATTGAACCGCACGGCGCAAAGTCTGTGAAATATACATAACAGAACTCCTCTATTGAGGCAGAAAAGGAAGGGGGGAGGGTTGTTTATAGATTGGATTAGCTGGAAGCGAAGGCTCTCTTATAAATGAAGCGACCTCGGGAAACCTGGGCGCCATCAAGAAACACATCCACAACAACCACAATGAAGCGCTTTCCTTCACGAATAATGTTCGGCTTGGCCACCAACGTACCCGCAAAGGCCGGGCGCAAATAATCCAGAGTCATACTTGAACATACTGGCTTATTTTGTTCAGTCTGATTCGCTGTTAAGTGCGCGCCAGCAACAAGCTCCGCGAAGCTTGCGATAATACCGCCATGAAAAGTCTTGATCAGAGGGTTGCCAATGTGCTGCTCGCGAAACGGCATTTTATAGGTTGCTTCGCCATTATCGTCCGAAGCCGTCATACCAAGAAATTTTTCGTATGGTGATACATCGCCGACCACAGTAGAGAGAGCGGTTACCCTTTCTGTTTCGAAGCTGATGATTCCTTCATCATCGATTGTTTTTTTCTTGGAGGGGGCTCTCTTATTGCTAGGATTCACAGATTGATCAAAGGACGGGCCTGCCGTTCCTATCGCAAAACTGCCTGATACCGACGCCAGCAAATTGCCGCCATCACGCCCAAATGCCTCTCCACGGACATAGGCAATATTTTCTTCAACTGCAAAACAGGTGACATTACATGCCACCCCTTCGCCAGCCTCGGGGTTAGCGATGAAATCAACGCGCAAGTCAATTGTCGCAATTGGGCGCATGTCGCCGAGGCGCACAAAAATCGCCAAACCACATGCCGTATCAAGCAAGGTAGCGATGGCTCCCCGATGAAGCTTTCCCTGTTGATCACAAACCTCTTCCACACAAGGCATGCTCATTACCGCGCCATCTTTGGTAATGTCATCCATTGCGATACCAAAAACCCTGAACAACGGATGCCCTGAACCAAAAAAAGCCTTTGCGGCAAGCAGTTCTCTCGGGAGTGATGTCTCAGCTGTCATAGTTAGCAACTTTTTATCAGAATGTTGAAGCGGCATCCGCATACCGGGTCTCTGCAACACGCACAGATTCAATGGCGTCCGTTATTGCCTCTTCAGGGAATGTTTCACTTTCGGACCCCTTTCGCAGACAATCAGCCAGAGCGGACCATGCCGCAGCACTCGTGCGCATCAACTCGACCAAGCCTGCCTCATGTATTTCAGGAACAATTTCACTCGCTTCATCGAGAAATTCTGAATACATCGCTCTAAAGCCGCTGCCCCCCGTTCCACGCTTCTCGATCACTTGATAGGCGAAACGGAGCAACCATTGCCATTTATCCACTGCCTTCCAGCGAGGAAGTTCCTGGATCCAAGTTGTTAGCGCTTGAATACCGTGATTCCTGCTTCCTTGCAGGAGATTATCTGCATTCTTCACAATCGCACTGCGCACGTTATCGGCAGACACCTGAACCGAAACACTTTCGGGTGCGAACAATGAACCATGATGGATAAAGGGTGGCGACAAGGAGAATCTGGCTTCAACCAACTTGTCACGAGGCACCTCTAAAAGCCCTGGGCGCTCGGTATCGCTAACGAGCATCGTCTCGCCCTTCTCGGCTCGCTGCCAGGCGACGATGGCGTGACCGGGGAAATGTGTACTGCTCTTGAAATAAGGAAGGTAAAAAATATCAGTTAAGAGAAGCGCAGGCCGCCCCGCATCAAGATGGGCATCCAGCGCATCGGCGGCAGCACATTTATCTTGCCAAGTTTCCCAGCGAAACGGCACGCCCAGTGTAGAGAACACCGTTTCCTCAAATCCCATTGAACGGACATGGACAATAAACGGGGTGTCCGTGCCTGGTATTTCCACATAAGTAATACCAAGCCCGGCACCCAGCCCGAAGCAGAAAGCTTCCGTCAAATTAAGCCCATGAAACTCCAGCAGGTCTCTGATAGCTGAACTGCCACAGTGACGCCCAGGCCGATGTGTATGAGGAACATCGACGGTACTGGGGACATCCTGCTTGTCTCCATGCATCAGGCTGCCTCACTCACTGGAGCCGGACCGTAAATGGTTTCCGATGCCCGCATCGGATCTCCATGAGTCTCATACTCCGCCAACCACGCGGCAACCTTCTCAGGCATACCGGTATCCCAAGGGTGAAATCCAGGGCGGAACCAAGCGAGGAAATCAGGCAGCATGCCTGTGAGAATACCTTTTCGCCCATAAAGCTTGTTCAGGCCTCGCAGAATCACACCAGGCTGGCGCGTTACGCCATCAAGCTTGAGCATATTCCAAAATACTGGAGCCACGACAAGGTGAACCATCAGGGTCGCAACCACCAACGCAGACGCGCGCGTCAAGTAGCCTCCACCTGCTGCGCCCTGATAAAGATCATAGGCCACGGCCTTGTGCTCTACTTCTTCGACCCCGTGCCACAGAAATAGCGCTCTCATGACGGGGTCAGCCTCGCTAAACATCTCGCTCTTCTCGCTGACCATGGTTTCGCCCAGGGTTGCCGTAAAGTGCTCAAACGCCGCCGTCATGGCGAGCTGATACTTCTTCGGCAGGTACTTTTGTGTGGTGCGAATAAAGGTCCTTAGATTCGCAGTGACCTTATCCACATCCACGCCCTGGCTGGCCATCACATCGTTGAAACGATCATGGACAATCCCGTGCTGACCTTCCTGGCGAATAAAGTGACGAATATCCTCGCTCAGCTGATCATCTGTCACTTGATCCTTGAAGTTACGCACTGACTGGATAAAGAAGCGCTCCCCCTCCGGGAAATGCACTGAGAGGGCATCAAAGAAGCGGGTCAGCACGGGGTCACCGCCATTCCAGTGCCGTGGCACTGACGAGACATCAAAAGCGACTTTGCGCGGCTGAATTGATACAGAACTCATAATTCCTCCAAATAAACAGGCTGTCTACGTAGTGACATCCCTTGATCTTATTTGGCTGAACAACCAAATGTCAATAACCTTAGGTCGCAAGTCTCCTCTGTGAAGCAGTCATTATGCATAAAGCTGCATTTAAATGGTTTTGGAAGTGTGGTCCGACCATGGAAGATACGCTGTATAAAATTGAATCGGTGTGCTGTTTTTCGAATATTTATCTTTCCCGGAATGCCGATGAAACTTCCACCTTGAACTTTCGATGCCTGCGGGATGAGCTGAATCTGTGCAAGATTCTAGTTATTGCAATATCCAGAATCGCAAAGAAAGAAGCGCAAGACTAAGTGATTTATCGCTGAACGTTCTGGAATGCAATCCACGACGAGGAAGACAGCACAGCAATGCGAGACCAGCAAACCAGCGCGCGAACTAACGTGAACATACATTCCGGGTGATTAAAGGTATCTTCGGCTACAGAAAGGTGCCACCTTGGCCAAGCCTAGAATACCAACAGGCTATATACCTTGGCGGGGCCAATAACCTGTTCGGAGTGAAACGGGAGCTGCCGCGCCTGATTGCTGCTTTTCTTGAGCATCATAAAACCGAAAAATGCACGATATTCAGGCCCGCCCTAACTCGTATGAGAATTCACCAAGCAGGTGCTGTCGAGAAGATGAGAGGCATGTTAGGCCGCAGCTCACCAACATCGGCCAACTAAATAGAGAAGAGCGATCGGCGTAGTATCGAACTATCCAAATACTACACAGAAACTTCAACTACCCGCATGAAGAGAAATGCGGCCACTATCCCAGATTTTTTCAACCATATATCACCTCTATGAAGCCAGGAAGGAATGGCCTTCCTGACCCTGTCTCATGGAGGTTTCATGATCATTCAATGTCCGTCCTGCCGTTCCATCCGCGTTGTCGCCCTGCAGAATGGCCGCAAGGTCGGCGGCTCTGTAGGCACGGTTGCAGGTGCCGCCAGCGGCATTGCCATGGCTAGCAGCGGTGCTCGCGTGGGCGCTACGGTCGGCCTGGCGTTTGGCCCTGCCGGGTCCGCCATCGGCGGTATCGCCGGTGCCGTGTTTGGCGGTTTGGCTGGCGGCGTGGCCGGTGGTGAAGCTGGTGCTGCGCTGGGCGCCAAGCTCGACGAGACCTATCTCGACAACCTGGAATGCCTGGATTGCGGACACAGCTTCCGCCTCGATGCCGAGTAAGTCCCACTCTCCCCTTACCACTCACACACCCCTGAAGCCCGCCCAGTGCGGGCTTCTTTATGCCGCTATGGAGGCCTGGATGGATATTCCCACTTTCGTAAAGAACGAGCAGGGCCTGTACCACGTACAGGGCTGCGTTAAGCCTGAGGAAATTGTCAGTACGGCGGCCACCATTCTTCTGGATGAGCTGACCGGTCGGGAGGCGCTAACCACTCCCACCGATGTCGCCCAGTTCCTGCAGATGGCCCTGGCCCAGAAGAAGAACGAGGTCTTCGCGGCCATCTTCCTCAACAACAAGCATAAGGTGCTCAGTTTCGAGCCCTTGTTCAACGGCACCATTGATGGCGCGGCGGTGTACCCCCGTGTGGTGGTACAGCAGGCCCTGGCCTGCAATGCCGCTGCCGTAATCTTCGCCCATAACCATCCCTCCGGGTGCTGTGAGCCCTCCCAGGCTGATCGCACCATCACTACCCGGCTCAAGGACGCTCTGGCCCTGATCGATGTGCGGGTCTTGGATCACTTCGTCGTGTCCCGCTCCGAGTGGGTCAGCTTAGCCCAGCGTGGCTGGCTCTGAGCCTTCACTCTTCGGCTTTTGCTCTACCACTGACTCAACCACCTCTTCTCATTCGTTAAGCCGCCCGTTTTGGGCTCATCGTTATTCTTGGAGATTTACCATGGCACATCTTGTCGAAAGCATGGCCTATGCAGGACGTACCCCCTGGCACGGGCTGGGCAACCAGCTCGCCGCCCAACAACCCCTCAATGTCTGGATGCAGGAAGCCGGCATGGACTGGGAGATCCGTGAGACCCCTGTTCGCTTCATTAGTAGCGAGGCCGGGGCTCTCGGGCAGATCTCATCCTTCCCGGATCAGAAGGTTCTGTTCCGCTCAGACAATCAGGCGCCTCTTTCGGTAGTGAGTAACCGCTTCAAGGTGGTTCAACCCCGGCAGATCCTGGAGTTCTACCGGGATCTCACCGAGCGCTCTGGTTTTGAGCTGGAAACCGCTGGCGTCCTTAAAGGGGGCCGCAAGCTGTGGGCACTGGCCCGCACCGGGCAAACAGGCTCCTTGGCAGGCAATGACCAGACCAACGGCTATGTGCTGCTGGCTACCGCCTGTGACGGCACCCTGGCTACCACTGCCCAGTTCACCAGCATCCGAGTGGTGTGTAACAACACCTTGGCGGTAGCTCTCAATGGCGCCGGCCAGGCGGTGAAGGTCCGCCACAACACCACCTTCGATGCCCAGGCTGTCAAGAAGCAGCTCGGGATCTCCGTCTCCGCCTGGGATGACTTCATGTATCGCCTGAAGGCCCTCAGCGAGCGGCGCATTACCCGCAAGACCGCCGAGAAGGTCATGCGCTCGGTCTTCACCGATGTGAACTACTCCTCTGGGGACATGCTGGTGAAGCCCAACGAACAGGCCATGAAGAAGGCCATGGCGTTGTATGACGGGGCCGGTCGCGGCGCGGAGTTGCCGTCAGCCAAGAACACGGCCTACGGCCTGCTCAATGCCGTCACCGAGTTCGTGGACCACGAACGTCGCGCCCGCAGTACCGACAACCGGCTGGATTCCGCCTGGTTCGGCAAGGGGGCCCAAATCAAGCAGCGGGCCCTGAGCCAGACCCTGGAACTGGTGGCCTGACTGATTCCCTACTCATTCTTTTCCCTCGACTAAAGCCCGACCCGCTCTGTGCCGGTCGGGCTTTTTATTGTTTGGAGCCTGACCATGACAGAACCTAATCACGATAACCGTGTGGGCCCGGAAGCCAGATGCTCTGCGCCTCCCCTCTCCCCGCATCTGGCCGCCATTTGGGGCGCCTTTCTCCATGAAGGGGTGATGCTGAACAAGGAGCGCGGTACCCGGCTTCTGGAGATCTGGGGTAATGGCTGTATCGAACTGATCAGCACCCTGTGTGACTTCATCCCCGATATCTGGAAACAGGTGCAACCCTACTGGTACGGCCCGCAAGGGTTTCCTGGGGTGTTCGAGTACGAGGTGGTGTCCATCCTGGGCGAACAGCTGGGCACCTATCTGCTCGAGAATGACGGCAATCTGCCACCCCATGACGACATCCAACAGATGATCACCGATCTGGTAGTCACCTTCTTCAGTCAAGGCGGCAGTCATGAGATCCCCTCGGATCAGACGCCCCAGACCCATCGGCTGATCAATCTCCATGATCGCTTTACCAAGCGGCTGACCCAACTGGAAGGAGGTCACTCATGAGTACACCCCGCGCTATCAAACCCTCATCCCGTCCGGCCCTGCGCCTGGTGTCCACCAAGGGCATGAACCGGGAACAGTGGCTCAAGGTCCGCAAGCAAGGTATCGGGGCCAGCGATGCCGCTGCGGCGGTGGGGCTCAACCCGTATCAGTCGCCCCTGGAGCTGTGGATGATCAAGACCGGTCGGGATGGCCTGTTACCAGCTCCTAATCCGGACGACATCCATACCCCGCTGTACTGGGGCAACCTGCTTGAACCCAAGGTGGCCGAGGCCTATGCCAAGGCGACGGGCAACAAGGTCCGGCGAGTGAATGCCGTGCTCCAGCACCCGGATGCGGACAAGTCCTGGATGCTGGCCAATCTGGATTATTCCGTTGTGGGCAATCCAGAGGTGCAGATCCTGGAATGCAAAACCACTGGCCTTAATGGCGCCAGGCTCTGGGCCGAGGGGGTACCGGAGTACATCCAGTGTCAGGTACAGCATCAGCTGGCCGTCACCGGCAAGCAGGCGGCGGACGTGGCGGTGCTGATCTGCGGGCAGGAATTGCAGATACACCGCATCGAGCGGGATGAAACCGTCATCAAGCAACTGATCGAGCTGGAGCGGGCATTTTGGCACTTGGTAGAAACCGATACACCACCCGACGCCGATGGCTCCGACTCCGCCGACCAGTCATTGCGAGCGCTCTACCCTCGTGATGATGGCGAAGCCCTGGATCTCATTGAAGACACCGCACTCAACGGCGACTTCAGTGAGATGCTGGATATCCGGGAACGCTTGGCCCGTCTGGCCGAACGGGAAGCCCGGCTCAAGCAACGCATCCAGCAACGCATGGGTGACGCCGCTCGGGCTTACTTCATCGACGGCCAGGTGAGCTGGAAGCGCAGCAAGGACAGTACGGTGCTCGATACTGACGCCCTGCTCAAGGCTCAGCCCGCGCTACTGCAGCAATTCCCCAAGCATCGGGCCGGCAGCCGCCGGTTCCTGGTCAAGGCCACCACCTGATCGTTCTCGCATCACCTCATTCAACACGCCAGCCTAAAAGCATAAACGCCGGGCCCTGCCCGGCGGCTGTGCGTTTTTTATAACAGGAGACTCCCATGATCAAAGGACTCGCCATTACTCCACCCGTAATTGGCCGTATCAGTATTGGCCGCATGGTGGAAAAGAACGGCAAGCGTCTGCCGGAGAAAGACGACCAATTCACCATTACTACCCAGATCCAGACCCGGGAGGGCTGGCTACCGCACCCACTGGATGAGGCTCTGCGCCAGGAGGGTCAGGGCAAGAAACTACGCAGCATTCCCGTCACCCTGCCCTTCAATGATCCGGACCTGAATCTGCGGGCGGAGTACACCTTCTTCGAGCGCAAGAGTGGCCGGCCCCTGTGCAGTGGCGACGGTGAGAGCTGTCGACGCCGCACCGACCAGGGCCTGGAACAACTGCCCTGCCCGTCACCCGACCTATGCGAATTCGGCGCCCACGATCTGTGCAAGCCCTACGGGCGGCTGTATGTACGGATCGGGGAAGAGGATGAACTGGGCTGCTTCGTGTTCCGGACCACCGGCTACAACAGCATCCGCACCCTGGCTGCCCGGCTGCGTTACTTCCATGCCATCAGTGGCGGCAACCTGGCCACCCTTCCCCTGGAATTGAAGCTACGCGGGAAGAGCACCACCCAGAGTCACCGGGCGCCGATCTATTACGTGGATCTGACACTGCGCGCTGAGCAATCCATGGAGGACGCCGTCAGCTACGCTAGAGAAACGGCCAAGGCCAGGGAAAACCAGGGCATCCACCAGGCAGAGCTGGACAAGGTGGCCCATGCCGGCCTGCTCAACGCTCAGTTCGAGTACTCGGAGGAGGAAGGGTTGCAGCTTGTGGAGGAGTTCGTGCCGGAGGGTGCTACACCATCGGGCAATGTCCAACCACAGTCGGCACAGGAACTCAGCCAGAAATTAGCCGGGAAGAAGGCAGGCTAATCAATCATGGCCAGCAGACCTTGGCGACGCTTAACGGACAGGCGCCGATAGCCCTTGAGCAGTTGGGCTTCGGCGTCATTACGTACCTGAGCGTCATACTTGGACTTCAGCTCTGAGGCACCCTCAACCTGATCACCGCAGATCAGATGATCCAGCGATACACCGAGGACCGCCTTCAACTTCGGCAGTAAACGAAATCCGGGCGAATCACGGCCATTTTCCCAGGCGGATATCGTGGATTTGGTCACATGAAGCTCGTCGCCCAACTGCTCTTGGGTCAGACCCAACGCCAACCGTGCTGCCTTCAGGCGCTCGGGAAAGCTCATCACGCCCACTCCATCAATCTGATAGAGCAACGCTACGGCAGTGCCATACCTCTGTCGTACCGGAATACTTGACCCTTAAGGTATAGCATTGCAATACTTTGCGAGTCTTGAATTACATAACACTCAAACTGAGACACACCTTCCAAACCAGCGGACACAGCGCTTGGGGGAGACCGCCCTTCCCAGGCACAGCACTCGACCTGTGCTTGGCTAAAAACCATGGAAGGACAGCCACTACAAGGAATGAACAATGGAAAACAGTACCACCGGGAACGAGATCTGGTTCTACGAACTCAACGGGGAAAGGAAGGGGGGCGTTTCTGAAACCGATCTTATCACCCTGATCAGCAACGGCACACTGCGCCACGGATCATCCGTCTGGAAGAAGGGGTTCGCGGACTGGACCAACATCGAAGATACCCAGCTTCGGGAACACTTTGATGATACGACCCCACCGCCGCTAACCGGCGCCAAAGTCAACAACACCGTTGTATGGATTCTGGCGTTTGCCCCACTGATCGGCCTCACCCTGGAATACTTTGTGGCCTACATGGTTCACAGCAGCGAGTACCGTGCCGAGCAAGCCGTTGCCAGCGGCCATTTCATTTACATCACTCTCATACTCAATATTGCCCTGTCTTTCCTGGATGAAAAGAGACTCAAGAAAGCCGGCACTGACACCAGCACATTTGGTGGATGGGTGTGGCTGGTGCCCGTCTATCTCTACCAACGATCCCAAGCCCTGAAGCAGAACCTGGCGTACTTCATCGTCTGGATCGTCTGTTTCCTATTAATTGTGGTTGGTGCTTAAGCCAATCACATCATGGAACGATTTTAAAAGAGAACCATCATGAAAAACCTCAAAGTAGCCCTAGCATGCATTTCCCTGGCAGCCCTATCCGGGTGCTCTTCTGAAATAGACGTCATTCGGGAAGGGCGCCTTGAATTACTCCCTGAATATAAAGTTGGCCAGGCCCTGGATAACCGTAAGCTTTGTGAGAGCACAGACTGGTCTGTCATTGAGGACGAACGGGGCCGAGATGTCGTTCGTTACACCTGTAATTTCAAGGACATAGAAAAGAATTACAGGGATACAGCAAATGAAATGATCGATGCTGCAAAAAACGACAGCAGGCTGATCACATTGCAGGAAAGGTTAAACGAACTCGAATCAGAAATAGCGAGAGAAAAACAACTATTAAAGAAAGCCCAAAATCATATCGATAGCGGTAATTCTTGGACTGAAAGGAAAACAGAAAACGGCTCCAGCTACACGGTTTGGCCTCGTGTCAAACAGCAATCAATAGCCGATATTGAGAATCACGAAAGAGAGGTCCGGAGCATAAAAAACCAAATCTCGATGATTGAAAAAGAAAACCAGGACTCCCTCTCTCTGGCTCAGGAGACTCTTGAGAAATACAAAGGAGCCAGGGCCTTTGAAACCATTGACTGGGTGGTAATGGAGGACGAAAGCTTCATGGTGCTTTCCGGAAGCATGCATCATACCAACATATTCAAAGATACCATCGAAGAAACGCCACACGAGAACATACAGTCCGCCCTCTACCTAATTTACAACGAAAACTTCGACACACTATTTGCTTATGAAGATGCCCTACAGCAAATAGCGGAGCTTTGATCATACTTCAATAAGACCCAGTCGCTGACTAGAACGGGCAGCGAATCTGCCCGTTTTATCATCTCCTCAAACTAGGACAACTCAATGAGCAAAGATATTGACATCGAAAAATACACCTCCGAAGACATCACTACTGAAAAGCTCTCCGAACTCATTGCCAAGAAAGCTTCCTTTCAAATTGTCGCGGTCAAGAACATCAGCTCCGTGGTAAATAAAGTCGAGGGAGCCATTGAAAAAAAAGGGCTACGTTGCCGCGTGTACACAGAATACAGAGCGGCCTCCTTAGCCAGCTTCGCTATCCCGACTGGCTTTACCCAGGTTACTGGCTTTGCCTCAGTGATTGGCATCGCCGCTCATAACCTCGCCACTTTCAACCCTGATTATGAGATAGGCAAGAACAAACCTGCCGGCAAAGTGACCGTCATTTACAAAAAGGACTGATTCTCCACAGAATCAGTTAGTCGATCAGCCCACTTCAGGTTGGTGTACAAACTCTTCTTATACATATTCGGGATGGCAAAACCCTACACCATCAAGAGGATTTGCGAACTCGAAACAACGGCAAAGAAGATCAGTAACCCATGTCCTGATTTTGGGCTTGCTCGGCTAGGGAACGCATGGCTTCCTGACTCTGCTCATCCCGTCTTACTTCGATCAAAAGCTGATCCCAATCATCGGGAGGGTGGCCACTTTTCAACATCTTGCGGAAAACCCGGTAGGCATCATCGGAGCTCTCATACGCCCGCTTGGTGCCTTCATCATTGACCCAAGCATAGACAATAACCTTGCTTGAGGCGTGGTAGCGAAAGAACAACCGGTATTGCTGAAAGAACTTCGCACGGAACCAGTGCTTGTAATCCTCACCAAGCGTGCCCCCCTGCCGGAAATCCGGTTTTGTAGGGTCCTGCGGGATGACCTCGAAAGCCAGCTTGGCAATCGCAGCTAACCGCTTGGTGGCATTTTTCTTGGTGAACCCCTCAGGATTTTTTTCCTTAAGGCTTTCGACTTGCCTTGCCAGGGTTTCAAGCTGTTCCAGAAATAATGGGTGAGCGAAGACCGCCCAACCATTGATAGTCAGAGCGGTCGATTGCCTCCCACTCATTCATCGTCTTCCTGTAAAGACGCATCCAGATCAACCTCGACACCCTTCGTCAGCGACTGGATACGCTGCATTAACGCATCCTCAACCGCAAGGATGTGCTCCGGATGCTCGGCGATATCACTCGCCAGGAAATCCAGGAACGACCCCAGAGCCGGGTCATCGCCTTCGTTGGTAGCGCGGGTCAAGACCACTTCGCCGTTTTGGCGGATGACATACTGAATCTTGTCTCGCTTATTGAGCTTGAGAGCACGACGAACCGTTTCCGGCACGGTGGTCTGATACCGATCTGTCAGCGTGGATTCAACTTCAAGGGTGGCCATGGCCGCCTCCTGCGCGATGGGGGATGACAGGCAGATGGTAATGCAACCGCATTACATGCGTCAATGCAATCGCATTACCAAAAACATCACCCCACCTGATCCCTCTCTCCAATTCTCTCCAGAATCCAGGATTCCACCTCGTCAGAGACCCACCCCGTTGCACGGGCACCCAGCGGAACCGGCTTTGGAAAGACCCCGTCCGCAATCAGCTTGTAAATGTAGGACCGTCCCAGGCCGGTGGTATCCATCACTTCTTTCAATCGCATGATTCTCATGAGCAATCTCCTTCATCTCATGAGATGCGGCATGGCGGTAAAAACTAACCAGCCTGACCACTACCGACGACTGCATCCAAAGCTATTGGAGCCATCCCCATATCGCTTGGTCTCGGCCTTGGCGAAGTAGCTAAGTCTCCTGAATAGATCCACATACCGGTCGAATATCGTCACTGAGTTCGCATCAATGTAGTAGGTCCCATTGGTAGGGAAATGCACTAGCCACTGGCCAGCACCCCAAGGAAGCCTCAGCGCACTGCACCAGGCGCTACGGATTCTTCCCGACATATTTTCCGCTGCGATCCTTTCCTCTTCTTCCGGGTGGCCATTACAGCCGAATGCCCCGAGATAGCGGTAAGCGTCTCCGTTCAACAATATGCAACAATGGTAATGGCGATGGCGCGATATGTTTTGCTCTCTCGCCCAAACATATCGGAGTTCGCAGGAGTGCACTCTCTGTCCCTGCCTGGCCTTTCTCAATTGGTGGGCGTTGATTTTCGCCTGCAGAGATTCAAAGAAGCTCGATATCACACTGGAGTCTGGCTCAGGGAAGTCGACAGGGATTCTGAGATCGAAGCGGATAGCCGTGGTTCGTCGATACCTGTCCACCGCCTTCTTCATGGTTTCCAGGATTCTCTCAAGATACTGCTCAATGTAGGGAGAGTGCTTGGGCAGCAGCGGAAGACCGTTCCATTCAGTGCCTTCCACTAAGGTCAGGTTGGGGTTGTGGGGATGTCGTGTTGCCATGTCTGTGTCCTATTCGTTGTTGAACACAAGAACAGGCACACACGTAATTTCTTACTCGGATTAGCCTCCACCACGCTATAGCCATTGGCTACCAAGCGTACTTCAATGATAAAACCTATATATCTATAACAGACAGCTGAGATGCCTGAGAAAGGCACACTGCAGCGCAGCCATCAAGGGGCTCACCCTGAAGGGCAACCAAATTTCACTCTGGAAATATATGATGCACTGAAACCAGTTTTCCTCTCTTCCTACCCCATTTGAAAGTCCCGACACTCACAGTCGCCAGACCTAAGACCCTCTCTGGATTTAGACAACCTCTAATCTGACAATCCACCGCCGAAACCTTTTCGTAGCCCCATATGAACCAAAGAGGCATCTTTAATCTCCGTCTCTTTATTCAACCGCTCCCAGCGCTTTTTCCCTCCCTGAAAATCCCGAAACAGGAATATGCTCTCTTCCAGCTGCTTCTCACTCCCTGGGAAAATAGCCAGGGTCCATAACCTTCCGGTCTCAGCATTGATCAGCTGATACGAGCTATAAATCCTAAATTTGGTGCTCTCACACAAAAAACACTCCAAATCAGCCCCCTTCAGAGCCTCCTTATAGAGGCTCATGGCCGCATCAGCCCATTTCTTCACCCCATGATCGACCAAATACTCCAACACAGTAGGCAACAGCGCCCTCTTGTCTTCGGCCATATGCTCAAACCAATGCTCCGTACCCAGCTCTCGCCCCAAATCCTCACTTAATGATTCACCCTCCCCATCACCAAGGCCATCCTCATCCACAACTCTCCTTTCAAGAACAAGGCATGCATGCTGGGCCAATAGACAGGCGAGATGCCCTGCAGTCTTAAACCACGGTCTATCCCGGAAATATTCGCTCCAACCAGCCGGCAATCCCTCTCTTTGCTCAATCTTAGCCAGCTCCTCCTTATCAAGCCTCCTAAAAGTTCTTGCTCCAAAAAGGCCATAGAAATCGCATATCCTATCAAGCGGCCTCCAAGCCAACCGATCGAATACATAGATACAATGGACCCTATCCTCCCCGAAGAAAGAATGCCCTAAATTGAGCCAATAGACCCCTGGCCTTCTCCCAAACAGATGTTTACTGCTAATACCGGGTAGCCAGTTTCCGAGCACCCCAACCTCAGCAAGTTGATTGAGCGCATACCGAAACTGTGACTTTTCAAGTCCCGCCATCTCTCTCAAAGCCTTCTCCCCATAGCCACTGACATACCCTGTCTTATCAGCAGACATCACAAGCACCCCGAGCAAGACCAAGCTGTTCACAGTCAGCGCATCGCTCCCCTCTTCCCTTTTCACCCGAATCCGACCCAACCTTTCATTTTGGCAAAAGAGCCCCCTGATCAGATTTTGATTTAGTGAAAAAGCCTTATCCCCCTCTACTAACGCAGCCAGCCTCTCAATATTGATTCTGAAGCTTTTCTGTCTCCTACCCCTTTTGCTCTCAGCTCCCGGCATAGGGCAGAGCTCAACCACACCTACCTCAACCCAAGCATTCCTAGAGCTGCTCACATAGCGGTCATTGAGCTGGATCTTTTGTGCTAGATCTTTTACTTTATCCGTGACGGTGTTGGTCCCGTAGCGCCTCCAAACCGCAATGAGGAAATACTTGTCTATTGCAGACACCCGGTCATCCCGGAGTTTGAGAGCCCAGCAGATAACATCTTCGTTAGTCACAATTAATCCCCATATTTTTACCCTAAAATTGTAGCGACTAGAGTAGCTTCGGCGCCAATGATGTTACAGCTCAACATTTTCTATTGCATTAATCTAAAACTAGTTATAAACTAGTATCTACTAGTTTATAACGTTACGGACACGGCAGTCATGTCAATAGTCGAGCTCTTGAATCAAGGCGATACCGCTGAATACGAATGGGCTCTGAGCTACCTACGGAAGAAAGGCTACTCTCGATCAGTCCCTCCACACGACAGCACGTTTCAGCAACTACAACAGGTTAATCGCCTAGATAAAGAGGCAATGCGATTATTCGAGGCAGCCCTCGACCGCCACAGAAAGCGACAAGAATCAAAGCAAAAGGGGGAGAAAAATTACAACTTTTTTCTTAGCAAAAAAGCAGACGACCAACTCACAAAATTGCGTAACGAATACCGAAAATCCGTGCCTGAGATGCTCGAGTTTCTGATCAATCAATCAGCCAAAGATTTTGAGTGGGGGAAGAGGGAGGGAAAGCGAATGGCCATGGCAACTGCCCACACCAGAAAAGCCACTCTATTTCAGCCAGACAACTCACAAGCAATCCTAGGAAGTCAGATCGAAGGTCTTGTGAATGCTGTTCAATCCAGGGATCGAATTATCAACCAACAGATAAACATGCTATCCGAACTACAAGCAAAGCTAGAAAGCTGGGGGCTCTCCAACGAAACCCCTGGCCCAGATTATGAGACTCTAAAAGCTCAACACTTCAAGAAAACTGATCAGTCAATCCGTCTAGAGCTCGAAAAACGCCCCCAGCAACAGACCGAGACTGACCACGACAGACAAGACCAAGATACACAGGCATGACCTCAAACTAGCGACTTACCCCATACACCTTCCTTAACTCATCAAGCTGCCGACCAATCAGCTCAGCAGTACCACGATCTACTCCGAAATCTCTGGCAACGGCAGCGAAATCAGCGAGAGCATCCACGATCCCATCAATATCTTTCCGGGCCAGCTCCCACTTGGCGTACCCAGCCCGCGCCGCCAGTCCTTGGATGGCTTTTAGCGGCGGATTCTTGCCGAAACCGGCATAAGCGGTGGCATGCTCCTGGTAGGGGTGAGGGCTAAAGGTCACATCGTAGAAAGGGGCAGGCACCCATTCGCCGGCATCATCCTGCAGGAAAGCCCAGTTCTTGCTGTGGTCATCTTGGTTGCAGGCAAACAGGTTGAACATGGCTCTGCGGAACTGCAGCTTGCCGACCGCTGGCGACCGGCAAAGATGGCGGCTGGCCTTGAGCAGATCCTCGTAATCCAGGCTAGGCGTCCGGAAATCCGCATCCAGCAAGCCACAGGCACTGTGCATATGGAGTCGACCTGCCTTTTGGGGATGGCTTACCCAATCGAACCGCTTTACCCCAAGCCAGGCACGGGCACCACTTTGCTCTGGCGCCTCAAACAATCGCCACTCAGGCGGCTCCAGCCCCAGCTTTCCGGCCAGGTGCAGATAGACCGCTTCACAGAGCCCTTCCTCATGGCCGAGGGGCAGATTCCTGGAGGTAAACTTGACCAGCCAGGCCTCATCGCCTGGCCTCGCCACCGTGCGGCAGCGATCTGGCTCATCCGGGGAGATGTAGAACTGCGCTTTGGGTCTGGCACCACCGGAGCTACCTGCTGCCACCAGATCCGCCAGCACCTCTTCCGTCTGACCGTCAAAAAACGCCTGCGCCTCCAGACCCAGCTTCGCCAGGTCGATGTCGCCGGTTGAGGCAAGCCGGTATTCCGAGGTCGGCGAGAATGACAGGGCCCCCATCCCGGAAGCCCCTACAAACGCCAGGCGATCCATGGCGGTGATCTGGGCAGGGAGAATGCCATGCTGTCGGAACACTCGGTCTTGCAGCAAGGAACCCCAGCCATCAGGCAGACTATCGCCGAACAGGCCATGCAGGCCGGAATGCGGCCTTTTGGGAGCAAGCTGCAGCTCAGTGGTTGCCTTCAGGCCAAAGGGCGACAGGTTTCCGAAGCGCCCGAGATAATCGGCATCGTACTGAAAAAAGACGCCCTGCCGGTTCTGCGCCAGCACGCCTACCGTCACCGCCTGCCCCGTTGCCAGCGTGCGGGTTACCGTCAGCTTGCGGACCGGTTTAAAGGTCATCGCTCAACACCTCATCGATACTGGATGGCAACTCAGCTTCGCTGAGGGAATGGCGAGTCAACGCATACAGGCGACGTAGATCATCCAGACTCTGCCAGAGGAATAGCAGCTGCCGGAACGAAATTTGGCCGGTGAGCTCGAATTTCTTGATGGTGGATGCTGGCACACCACTACGCGCAGCTAGCGCATCGCGAGACAGCTTGGCCTGCTTGCGCAAACGTCGCAGATGGGTGGCAAATGCCTGCTGGACATCGGCATCGTCAATCAGGGACGGTGTCATATCATTCCAAATCAGACACAATGATGTCCAATCATTGCACAAAAACAAAAAATAGACACTATTATGTCTTTTCATACCCCCCCTATCCCGACTGCCAAGTATTGCTGCGATCCAGAATCTTGGAGCCATAAGCTAGCTGTAGAGGCATTACGCCCGATGAAGGCAGTGGCAAAGGGGCTGATGGGTTTTACGCAGACAACACGGACGCTGGAGGACGCTCGGCATCAAGTAACCAGAGCGCCCCACACAAGCCACTCAGGCCAGCACTTCCAGCCCCTTTTCCGCCACCAGATTCAGCAGCTTTAGCGAAGGGCCATTCGGCTTTTTCTGGCCTTGCTCCCACTTCTGCACCGTGGACACACTGGTATTCAGATAGGCAGCAAACACGCCTTGGCTGGCGCGATTTCGAGTGCGGATACGCCTGATCTGCACCGCCGTATACTCTTTCACAGGCGGCAGACAGAGCGCATCGAACTCACGGAGAGTCGCCTCTTTCATTACCCCCGCTTCGTGCAGATCTTTCGCCGATTCATGCACTGCGTCCAGTATTGACTTACTCATCGCTCTTCACCTCAATTAACGCACCACTCTTTATCGCTTTGGCCAATGCCCTATCGCTATAGCTCAGCAGCTCTTTTGCCAAATATTTCAAGGCCCTCAGCTCATCAGCAGAGATATTCGCGCGTGCGCTTTTAGCGAAGCCATAAACAAAGAAGGCCTTATCACCAACCCTGTACGCCAGCAGGGTCCTCATCCCTCCGCTTTTGCCTTGGCCACCGACAGCCACACGTTTTTTCACCACATGGCCACCCAAATTCGCATCAATCAGGCCACGCTCCATTTCATCAACCGCCGCAAGCAGCAAGGCGTCATTCAAGCCCTCTTTTGATGCCCACTTACTGAATGGCCTGTTCTTGAATATCCGCATCTCATGCCCTTGCCAGCCTCGTCAAAGTATAGCACCTAGTGCCATAGACAACCACGCCACAATCATCACTCTAGTAGCAACAGCAGGAGCAGAGAACCCTCCTCATAAACCTAAAAAATCGGTTAAATTTTGACCAGCTGCGCGCAGACAAAAAGGCGCCGCGCATTTGCTCATTAAGCTAAATCAAGGGCTTAAAAGTGGTGGGCAGCATGGTGGGCAAAGCAAAAATCACCATGCAAATAGCACAATAAGATACTGATTTTAAAATATTTTTAATTTTTAACCAACAAGAAGATCCAGAATATCGAATAAGCCCCGCGCCATTTTCCTTTTTCAGAAACCGATATCCCGGTAATGCCGGGAGACTTTCTCGATGGCGATCACATAGGCCGCCATCCGGTAATCGTCAATTTTCGGGTTCTCGTTACGGGTACGAATGATCTCCTGCAAGGCCAGGCGCATGGAATCATCCAGCCCGGAGCGCACCAGATCGAACTCGTCGGCGCCGCGAGCCAGTTCCTTGACGATATGCTCGGGCACCTTGGTGTTGGTGGCCTGCTCGATGGCATCAATCACATGCTGGCCACGGGCTTCGTGGAAGCGCTTGTCCAGGCGTCCGAAGCGCACGTGGTTGAGGTTACGAATCCATTCGAAGTAGGAAACGATCACACCACCGGCATTGCAGTAGGCATCCGGAATAATTTCCACACCCTTTTCGCGAAGAATCCGATCCGCTTCAAACGTCACCGGCCCGTTGGCCGCTTCCGCGATCAGCTTGGCCTGAATACGCGGCGCGTTTCCGGCGGTGATGACACCTTCCAGTGCTGCCGGTATCAGAATATCGCACGCTCTTTCCAGCGCCTTGATGCCGTCTTCCAGATAATCCGCACCGGCAAACCCCTTCACACCGCCTGTTTCCACAATATGCTGGCGCACCGCGCCCACGTTGAGGCCGTCTTCATTAATGATAGCGCCATCCCGTTCGATGATGGCGGTAATGCGGCAATCGTCTTCCGTTTCCAGGAAGTGCGCCGCGTGATAGCCCACGTTACCCAGCCCCTGAACAATCACCCGTTTGCCTGCCAGTGAACCCGACAGCCCGGCACGCTTGATTTCTTCCGGGTGTCGGAATAGTTCACGCAGTGCATATTGCACGCCCCGCCCGGTGGCCTCATTGCGGCCACGGACCCCGCCGTGCTCCACCGGTTTACCGGTCAGCGCGCCCATGTAATTAATGTCGTTGGGGAACATCTGTTTGTAGGTGTCCACCATCCAGCCCATTTCCTGCGGACCGGTGCCCATGTCCGGCGCCGGCACATTCTGGGACGGGCTCAGGTAGCCCTTGTTGATGAGTTCGCGGGCAAAACGGCGGGTGATGGCTTCCAGTTGGTGCCGCTCGTATTTTTTCGGGTCGATCACCAGCCCGCCCTTTGAGCCGCCGAAGGGCACATCGACAATGGCGCACTTGTAGGTCATCAGCGCTGCCAGCGCTTCCACTTCATCCTGATCCACAATCGGGGCGTAACGAATGCCGCCCTTGGAAGGCAGCCGATGATCACTGTGGGTGGCGCGCCAGCCGGTGAAGATTTCTGCCTTTCCATTGATCTCCACGGGGAAAGACACCTGCACCACGCTCTGGCACACTTTCATGGCATTGCCCATGCCCGCATCGAGCCCCATGATGTCGATGGCATGGTCGACCATGTGTTCAACGCTTTCCCGAAATGACATGCCCTTCTGGGCGTATTTGGTATCGCTCATGGCTGCTCCGTCAGTCCTGTTGTTCTTGGTAGAACCTGAACATTAGCAGCGCCTTTTCGGCAAGGGTGTTTATGCTTTGTTATGCCCTGTTAACGTGCACGGAGGTACCAGTCAGCGCGGCACCGCCAGCACCGCAAAGGTATCGCCCACATTGACCAGGGCAGGATGGCGACGGCCAATCAGCAGGCCATCGCAGGGGGCGCGATATTCCACCGGAGCGGCACCGGTACGTTCCAGGGAATGCACCCGGGCCAGCACATCACCGGCACGGACGCTGTCACCCAACGCCACAGCAAATTCCAGCAGGCCACGATGTTCGCTGATCCGGTAATACTCACTCCCGGGAATCTCCAAAGCCTGGGAGGCCACCACCTCCGGATCGCCGGGCAGGATGCCAGCAAAGCGCAGCAGGTTCTCCACCCCCCGCTCCGCCAGCGCGACAGTCTCGGGGGTAGTCGTGCCGCCGCCACGCAGTTCCGTACTGACGAACACCTTGCCGCTGCCCTCCACCACGCTGTCGTAAAGCACGTCGCCTTCCAGTTCCGCCATGAACAGCGTGTAGGGCGCACCGAAGGCGGTGGCGGCGGCAAGACAGCGGGCTTCGAACCCCCGGTCGCTCATCCGGTGGGTGGCGGCAAAGGGCAGCAGATCCAGGGTGCGGCCCCCGGAGTGGATATCCAGTGCCAGATCACACAGCGGCACCAGATAGCGGGTGAGGTAATCGGCGATTTTTTCCGTCAGGGTGCCCGCCGGATGACCGGGAAAGGCCCGATTCAGATTGCCGCCATCCAGCGGCGAAGTGCGAGTGCCGTTCAATACCGCCGGATGGTTGAGCATGGGCACGATAATCACCCGTCCGCGCATCTCTTCGGGTTGCAGACGATTGGCCAGCTTCAACAAGGCGGTGATGCCTTCGTATTCGTCACCGTGATTGCCGCCGGAGAGCAAGGCCGTCGGCCCCTCGCCGTTGCGTACCACGGTGATCGGAATCATCACATTGCCCCAGGCGGAGCCATCATGGGAATGGGGCAATTTCAGAAAGCCGTGCTGAACGCCGTCCCGGTCGAAATCCACTGTGGCGCTGATAGGGCTGTCTTGCATAACGAGATCGGATCCGGGGCTGGGAATGTTGGCGGAGGCATCGGCGACACCCCCGGGTAGTACCCCCTATGATGCGCGCATTTCCGGCATCGCGAACAGCGCAATTTTGCGCTGTTCGCCATACCCAAAACGGCATCGTGCTTCTCAGAAGTCGTCGGTTACCGCCCCTTCACTGGCGGAGCCCACCAGGCGCGCATATTTTGCCAGCACACCCCGGGTATAACGGGGCGGCGGTTGCTGCCAGTTGGCTCGCCGGCGGGCCAGTTCCTCGTCGGACAGGTCCACGGTGAGTGTATTGGCCTCCGCATCGATGGTGATGCGATCGCCGTCTTCCAGCAACGCCAGCGGCCCCCCATCGAAGGCTTCCGGGGTCACATGACCCACCACGAAACCATGGCTGCCGCCGGAGAAACGGCCGTCGGTGATCAACGCCACATCATTGCCCAGGCCTCGGCCCATGATCGCCGATGTGGGAGTGAGCATTTCGCGCATGCCCGGGCCGCCACGGGGGCCCTCGTAGCGGATCACCACCACATCGCCGGCAACCACGGTGCCGTCATTGATCCGTGCCTGGGCTTCCTCTTCCGAACCGAACACCCGCGCCGAGCCGGAAAAATGGGTGCCCTCCTTGCCGGTGATCTTGGCCACCGCCCCCTCCGGGGCCAGGTTGCCGTAGAGGATGCGCAGATGGCTTTCCGCTTTCAGCGGGGCCGTCAGGGGAGCGATGATGTCCTGGTCCGACGGATACGGCGCCACCTCGGCCAGATTCTCTGCCAGGGTGCGGCCGGTGACAGTCAGACAGTCGCCATGCAGCAGGCCGGCTTCCAGCAAGATTTTCATCAACGGCTGAATCCCGCCGATGGCCACCAGCTCGCTCATCATGTACTGACCGCTGGGGCGCAGGTCCGCCAGCACCGGTACCCGTTTGCCGATGTCAGTGAAGTCGTCCAGTGACAACGGCACCCCCACCGTGCGCGCCATACCCAGCAGGTGCAGCACCGCATTGGTGGAACCGCCCAGGGCAATCACGATGGTGATGGCATTTTCGAAGGCCTGGCGGGTCATGATGTCGGAGGGCTTGATGTCCTTTTCCAGCAGGTGCAATACCGCCGCACCGGCCCGCTCGCAGTCTTCCCGCTTATCCTCGGACACCGCATTCTGCGCCGAGCTGCCAGGCAGGCTCATGCCCAGCGCTTCGATGGCTGACGCCATGGTATTGGCGGTGTACATACCGCCACAGGAACCGGGGCCCGGAATGGCGGTTTCCTCAATCTGCTTGAGCTCGATCAGGTCCATGTCACCGCGGGAATGGGCGCCCATGGCTTCGAACACGGAGACGATATCGGTGTGGCCCTTGCCGGGCAGGATGGTGCCGCCATAGACAAACACACTGGGACGGTCGAGCCGTGCCAGGCCGATCAGGCAACCGGGCATGTTCTTGTCGCACCCCCCGATTGCCACGAGACCATCAAACCCCTCGCAGCCGGCCACCGTCTCGATGGAATCGGCGATCACCTCCCGGGACACCAGCGAATACTTCATCCCCTCGGTGCCATTGGCAATGCCATCGGAGATAGTGATGGTATTGAAGATCACCCCTTTACCACCGGCATCGTCAGCGCCTTCACAGGCCCGCTCAGCCAGTTCGCCGATATGGCTGTTGCAGGGCGTCACCTGGCTCCAGGTGGAGGCAATGCCGATCTGGGGTTTCTGGAAATCCTCATCGGTAAACCCCACCGCCCGCAACATGGCCCTGCCAGCCGACTTGCCCGGGCCGTCCACCACCTTTGAGGAATGACGTCGGCGTGGGTCGTTCTGGGTATCACTCATAATCTCTCCTTGTCCGCTGTCGGGGGGAGTGCCTGGCGTCACTGGTGACAGGCCCGGCGCAGCCTTGCACACGTTACCCTGCCATGGCGCTGGCTTCGAGTGGCATATGACGTGTCGCTTCCTTTGCGCCTATAATGCGCGCTTTACCGGGATCGCGAACAGGACTGTCATCACTATGGCCGACAAAGGCACGCTGTATATCATTTCCGCCCCGTCCGGCGCCGGCAAGACCAGCCTGGTGGCGGCGCTGGTCGACAAGCTGGAGCAAGTGCGCATCTCCGTCTCCCATACCACCCGCGCCATGCGTCCCGGGGAAGAGGACGGGGTGAACTACCACTTCACCGACCGCGACACCTTTGTTCGCCAGGTGGAGCAGGGGCGGTTTCTGGAGCATGCCGAAGTGTTCGGCAACCTGTACGGCACCAGCGCCGACTGGGTGGCCCAGACCCTGCGCAGCGGTGATGATGTGATCCTGGAGATTGACTGGCAGGGCGCCACCCAGATCCGCAAGCAACTGCCGGACTCGGTGAGCATCTTTATCCTGCCGCCGTCCCTGGAGACCCTGGCGGAACGCCTGCGTGGACGGGAAACCGACGACGAATCGGTAATCCAGCAACGCCTGGACGGTGCCCAGGAGGAGATGAGCCATTACGGAGAGTTCGACTATCTGGTGGTCAACGATGATTTCCAGCGCGCGCTGTACGAACTGGAAGCCATCCTGGAAGCCCGCCGGCTGATCACATCCCGGCAATCCGCACGACTGGCGGCCACCCTGAGCAATCTGCTGGGCAAACGGTAGGCTGCCCGGCGGCGCTGGACTTGCTCACCAATTCACCAGTAAAATCGCTCCCCCTCGCGAATTTCAGGCGCTGCCGCCATCGGCATCGCCACCCTGTAGGAGAACAGCATGGCCCGTGTAACCGTTGAAGATTGCCTGGAAAAACTGGATAACCGCTTTGAGCTGGTACTGGTAGCCGGCAAGCGCGCCCGTCAACTGCAGACCGGTGGCAAGGAACCCCGCGTGGCCTGGGAAAACGACAAACCCACCGTGGTGGCTCTGCGTGAAATCGCCGAAGGTCACGTGACCTCCGAATCCGTGGACAACCCGATCGCTGACCGCAGCGCTGACGTGGACGAACTGGCCCTGCTGACCCAGTCCTTCGGCGAGTAATACCGTCTCCGGCAGGTGCCCGCCCGGGCACTTGCCGGTATTTCCCTGTCTGCCGCTTTTCCCCTCCGCGACCCACCCGGAAAATTCATTGCCGGTGACTATCGCCCTTGTCATAGACAAATCCCCTCGCCAAATCTAAGCTTGAAGTCATTCCTGATCATTACTCCGCCCCGGGCGTGACGAGGACTTTTGCCCACCATTCATAACCTGGAAAAACGGTTACGCAGTTATCTGGACGACGATCAGATCGCCCAGGTCGTACGCGCATACCATTTTGCCGAGCAAGCGCACGAGGGGCAGTACCGCCGCACCGGGGACCCGTACATCACCCACCCGCTGGCCGTGGCCAACATCCTCACCGACATGCACATGGACCATGCCTCACTGATGGCTGCCATGCTGCACGACGTGATCGAGGACACCGGCATCTCCAAGGAACAGCTGGCCGGGGAATTCAGCGAAGAAGTGGCCGAGCTGGTGGATGGCGTGTCCAAGATCGCCCAGATCAAGTTCGAGTCCAAAGCGGAACAGCAGGCGGAGAACCTGCGCAAGATGATGCTGGCCATGACCCGGGACATCCGCGTCATCCTCATCAAGCTGGCCGACCGCCTGCACAACATGCGCACCCTGCACGTGATGCGCGCGGAAAAACGCCGCCGCATCGCCACCGAAACCCTGGAATTGTATGCGCCCATCGCCTTCCGGCTGGGCATGTACAACATGCGGGTGGAGTACGAGGACCTGGCTTTCCACGCCATCTACCCCATGCGTGCCCGCCTGATCGGCCAGGCGGTGAAAAAGGCCCGTGGCAACCGCAAGGAAATCCTCACCACCATCAAGGCCAGCCTGGAACACTGTCTCGAAGAAGAAGGCATCGAAGCGCGGGTACTGGGTCGCGAGAAGCACCTGTTCAGCATCTATACCAAGATGAAGGAACAGCACAAACCCTTCGCCGACATCATGGATGTGTTCGGCTTCCGCATCATCGTGGACCGGGTGGATACCTGTTACCGGGTGCTGGGCGCCGTGCATAACTACTTCACCCCGATCCCCGGCCGCTTCAAGGACTATATCGCCATTCCCAAGGCCAACGGCTACCAGTCCCTGCACACCACCCTCAAGGCGCGCTCCGGCATTCCCCTGGAAATGCAGATCCGCACCGAGGAAATGGAGGCCATGGCCAATAACGGCATTGCCGCCCACTGGCTGTACAAGGCCGACGATGAGCCCGGCTCACCCACCCACAGCCGCACCCAGAGCTGGATGCAGCGCCTGCTGGAACTGCAGCAGAAAGCCGGCAACTCCATGGAGTTCATCGAGAACGTGAAGGTGGACCTGTTCCCGGACGAGGCCTATGTGTTCACCCCCAAGGGCGACATCAAGGAACTGCCCGGCGGCGCCACCGCAGTGGATTTTGCCTATGCGGTACACACCAAGGTCGGCAACAAGTGCGTGGCCGCCCGCATCGACGGCAAGCTGGCAGCGCTCTCCACACCCCTGGAATCCGGCCAGACGGTGAAGATCATCACCGCCCCCAACGCCACTCCCAACCCGGCCTGGCTCAACTTCGTGGTCACCGGCAAGGCGCGCACCAACATCCGCCATTTCCTCAAGCACCAGCGTCGCGAGGATGCGGTGGAACTGGGTGAGCGGCTACTGGAGAAAGCCCTGCACTCTTATGACATCGGCATGGACGAGCTGCCCATCGAACGGGTGGTGAGCGAGCTGGCCGGAAACGGCTATGTGGAGCTGGACGACCTGCTGGAAGACATCGGCATGGGCAATCGCCTGGCGCCGCTGGTGGCCCGCAAGCTGGCCGGCGCCCGCGATGACGATGAACGTCAGCATGAGGACGACCGTCGCCCGCTGGCCATCCGCGGCAGTGAAGGCCTGATGGTCAGCTACGCCAAGTGCTGCCTGCCCCTGCCCGGCGATACCATCATTGGCCATCTGAGTGCCGGTCGCGGCATCGTGGTGCATCGGGACACCTGCAAGAACCTGCTTGCAGAAATGCGTAACGCCCCGGAAAAATGCATCGCGCTGAGCTGGGACAAACAGGTGGAGCAGGAATTTACCGCCGCCCTGCGCATCGAACTGATCAACAAGCGCGGCGTGCTTGCCACCCTGGCCAACAGCGTCTCCGAGCTGGGCTCCAATATCGACACCATCGACATGGCCGAAAAGGATCCCACACTCACCACCCTCAACGTGACCATGACCGTCAGGGACCGGATTCACCTGGCCCGCATCATCAAGAAGCTGCGCACCCTGGACAGCATCGTGCGGATTCACCGATTGTAGAAACCCTCTGTCCTCAACAGGGGGCGCTTTCTCTCCAGAAACGCTGGCGTTCGACTCGGTGATATTGCGAGTTGCGAGAAGCGAGTTTCGAAAGGCGACAACCTGTCAGATCATGCCTTTCGAAACTCGCTTCTCGTGACTCGTTACTGTTGAATCGCGCCGCCAGCGACGCTCCTACAAGCCGGCAGGAGCCGCCCATGTTGCGTGCGAGCCTGCTGCGTGCAAGCATAGCCCCTTTCCTGATTTCGTCTGTCAGCGCCATGGCGCTGGCAGCTCAACCAAGTGAAGAACCAACCATGTCCAACCATTCCGTGATCAGCACCGACAAGGCGCCCCAGGCCATCGGTACCTATTCCCAGGCCATCAAGGCCGGCGCGACCGTTTACCTGTCTGGCCAGATTCCCCTGGTCCCCGACACCATGGAACTGGTGAACGGCGACATGGAAGCGCAGATCGAGCAGGTATTCAGCAACCTGACCGCCGTGTGCGAGGCCGCCGGCGGCAGCCTGCAGGACATCGTCAAGCTGAACATCTTCCTCACCGACCTGAGCCATTTCGCCCTGGTCAACGAAGTGATGGCCCGCCACTTCAAACAACCCTACCCGGCCCGGGCGGCTATAGGCGTAGCTGCCCTGCCCAAGGGTGCCGGGGTGGAAATGGACGGCATCATGGATATTGCCTGACCAGGCAAAAGCCGCATTCGCCCTGTAACACGCCCGCTACTTGCGGGCGTGTTTCGTTAACAAACCTGATCCCGACGGGGGAAGACAACGGCGGTCAAAAAGCGCACCATCTGGGGACAACGTCATCCGCTATGGAGGGACTGCGATATGGATACCGCAACCCACGACTTGCCCACCCTGTTCGCCCAGCTCGGCCTGGAAAACAGCGATGCGGCCATCGAAGACTTCATCCATCAGTACGCTGGCACCCTGAAAGACAGCATGCATCTGCACCAGGCGCCCTTCTGGAACGACGCGCAGGCGCGCTTTCTGGCTGAGGCTATTCGTGAAGACGCGGATTGGGCCGAAGCGGTGGACAGTTTGAGCGCCCTGCTTCGGCATTAACCATTTCCAGGCAACCCCTGACGCCAGAAGCCTGTTACGCCAGCTGCAGGACCTGGGCAATGCGGTCGAAGAAAAAGCAGTAGATCAGCAAGGGAAAGGGGAGGCCCAACAGAGAGCCAAGCAGGTAATCCCGGCGTTTCACCCCGCTCAATGCCAGGGTGTAGTTCAGGGCAGGCATGGTCTGGAACAACAACCGCAGCAACATCACACTGCGCACCGGGTGACTGTCCAGCCGGGCGAGGATCTTTCTTGCCAGGGGTTTGTCGATATCGCGCAGGGCGCTGCCGCCCACCCCCTGTACCACCTGGAAGGTGACCAGGCAGGATACGCAGGCCGCCACATACGTCACCAGTCCGCCAGCCACTGTGCCCAGCGCCAGTATGGCCGCCGCCAGAAACGGCCAGCCCGGCAGCTGTATCAGGTTGCCGATGGCAAACGCCAGCACAAACAGCAGCACACCCACCAGCAGATTGGCTTCCAGCAACGTCCGCAGAGCCGTGAGGGAAAACTGCTCGCGCAGCCCGGTAAGTTCCACAATGAGCAGCACGGAAACCAGCATCACAGCCAGCAGGATCAGTCGTCGATAACGTGTCATGGCAAGGGGGGAGGCCACATCCGGATTCCTGTTTCAGGTTTAACCAACAGTGTACCCGATAGGTGCGCCACGGAAATGTGAAGCGAACCTGCGCCTGGCGGCGGGATTGGAGAAAGTCGCGAGTGACGAGAAACGAGTTTCGAAAATCAAACCCTGTTTGCCTTTCGCTCCTCGAAACTCGTGACTCGACACTCAGCACTCAGCACTCAGCACTCACGAGCAGGCGTTATTCTCCCTGCTCGTCCATTCAGGCTTCAGCCCAGCCCCAATTCTGAATCCAGCACAGCCTGATACCCTTCCGGCAGCACATCTGCCCAGGCGTCCAGACCCGCGCGCAGCCCCTCCAGGCTGTCCGCCACCAGGTTGGCGTGGCCCAGCTTGCGGCCCGGGCGCACGCCCTTGCCGTACCAGTGCACCACACCCGGGTGTTGCAGCCAGGCGCTTTCGAAGGGAGTGCCGATCAGATTCACCATGGCAGTGGGACCGTGCACATTCAACGCGTGCAGGGGCACGCCGGCCAGGGCATGGACATGCAAATCGAACTGGGACCAGTCCGCGCCTTCGTGGGTCCAGTGACCGGAGTTGTGCACTCGCGGGGCAATCTCGTTGACCATCAGCTGGCCATCGGTTTCGAAGAATTCCACCGCCATCACACCGGCATAGTCCAGCTCTTCCATGATGCCCTTGAGCATCTGCTCCGCCGGCTTCTGCAGATCGGCACAGGCATTGGCCGGGGCCAGACTCAGGCGCAGGATGCCGTCCACATGCCAGTTGCGGGTGAGCGGGTAGAACAGGGTTTCCCCGCGGGTGCTGCGGGCACCGACAATGGACAACTCGCGGCGGAAAGGGATTTTCTGTTCGATGATGGCCTTGCCGGCCAGTTCGCTGACAGGCACCGCGCCCAGATCACCGCCTTCGCCAATGATCCAGGTGCCGCGCCCGTCATAACCGCCGGTGCGTGCCTTGACCACCACGCCGCCAAACTTTTCCACGGCCGCAGCCAGATCTTCCGGCTGATCCAGGGTTACCCAGGGAGCAGTGGGAATGCCCAGCTTGTCGAGCATGGATTTCTGGGTGAACCGGTCCGGGATCACTTGCAGGGCGCCCCGGGCCACACAGCGATCGCTTGTTGCCAGCTCCGCAGAGAGACCGGTTTCCGGGAAGGCCTCGCGCTCCACGGTAATGACCGGGTAACGCTCCAGACACTCCTCCCAACTGATTGGCACCGCCAGATCCGAGGTGCCGGGCAACAGCAAGGCCCGCTCCGGGTCGTAACGATCCACCACCAGCCCCAGCCGGGCCGCCGCTTCCGCCATCATCAGGCCAAGCTGGCCTCCACCAAGAACAAGCACGCGATTCATCAGCCTTCACCCAGCTCAGCATTGGCCAGCACGTCAGCGGCCCGGGTGGCTTTCCAGTCAGCGATCTTCTGCAGTTGCTCCGGGTTACCCGCGGCCAGCATCTGTGCCGCCAGCAGACCCGCGTTCCAGGCACCGGCCGCGCCGATGGCCAGTGTGCCCACGGCCACGCCCTTGGGCATTTGCACGATGGACAACAGGCTGTCCCAGCCGGACAGGGTGCGGCTTTTCACCGGCACGCCGAGCACGGGCAGCGGGGTCAGGGAAGCGATCATGCCCGGCAGGTGCGCAGCGCCACCGGCACCGGCAATGATCACCTGATAGCCATTGTCGTGGGCGCTTTTGGCGAAATCATACATGCGCTGAGGGGTCCGGTGGGCAGACACCACTTCCGCCTTCCAGCCCACGCCGAACTGGGTCAGGGCGTCACAGGCTTCTTTCATGGTTTCCCAATCGGACTGGGAGCCCATTACCACGGCAACCGGTGTGCTCATTCGCTTCACTCCATCGCGCCCACCACGGGCTTTTGCGGGGTTTTCGCCCGCCACAGAAAAATTTGAGGCGCACACTTTACTAGCGCGTGCGCGGGAGGCAAGTCCGCTTTAGGGGCAGTGAATAATTCATAGTTAATAATTCATAGTTAAAAGTGAAAAATAAACCTTAAATTCAACTGGTTACCGATATTTCTGGCACTTTTCCCCGGTTTTTGGTGGATGGCGCCGTTTATCGGCTGATCAGGGCAGCGTAACCATCCTGGTAACCCGGATAGCGCAGGGTGTAATGCCCCTGGCGAATGTACTGGCTGCGAATCCGTTTGCCAGCGGGCGCGTCGTCGGGCACCGCCAGGGTCAGCCCCTGCTGCTGGGCCAACCATTGCAGCACGTCCAGGTTACGCCCACCCACGTTGTCGGTACCGATCACCAACGGCGGCATTTCCTGCCCTGCCAGCCAGCCATCTGCCACGTTCTTGAGCAGGCCCACACAATCATCCCGGTGAATGCGATTGGTCCACTGGGCGGCCGGCAATGCTTCCTCGCCCCGGGCCAGCCGCGCCGCCTTGTCGATCTGCCGGTAACGGCCCGGTCCGTAGATGCCGGAAAACCGCACCACGGTACAGTGGCTGCGAATGCTCAGCTCTTCTTCCGCGGCCAGCAGCACCTTGCCGTTATACCGGGTGGGTCGAGGCGGTGTCAGCTCATCCACCTCGCCCGCCACGTCACCGAACACCGCCGTACTGGACACAAAGATCACCGGCGGCAGCGGCTGCTGCCCGGCCAACGCATCCAGCAAGGTCTGCGGCGCCCGAATATAGGCTTTCAGGTAGCCCTCTTCACTGTACTCGGAGGGCGTCATGATGATGACGACCAGATCCACCGGATCCGGCGGCAACAGGGCCGCACCCTCCAACAGATCCTGACTGTACAACTCCACCCCGGCGGGGCAACGGCTGCCCCGGCGAATAGCGCTGACCCGGTGTCCGTCCGCCAGTAACTGTTCCGCAAGACCGGTCCCCAGATCTCCCAGGCCGGCAATCAGAATGTGGGACATAAATGAAAAACCAATTAATAGTTAATAATGAATAGTTAATAGCGAAAAAACGCACTTGGTCCAAGGTAGGCGCGCGTCTGCTATTACCGCAGCTCTCCGACCCTTTCTCGCGAGCTATTAACTATTCACTGTTAACTATTCACTGCCATGTTTTCTAGGCACAATGGCCAGTAATTGGATAAGCGAATCAGTGCCATGACATTAACAGAACTACGCTATCTCGTCGCCCTGGCCCGGGAGCGCCATTTTGGCCACGCCGCCCAGGCCTGCAACGTGAGCCAGCCCACTCTCAGTGCGGCGATCAAAAAGCTGGAAGAGCAGCTGGGTATGCCCCTGTTCGAACGTCGTCCACGGGAAGTGGTGGTTACGCCCCAGGCCGAACCCATTGTCGCCCAGGCCCAGCGGGTGCTGGAACAGGCGGACTTGCTCACGCAGATGGCCATGAGTCAGCAGGACCAACTGGGCTCGCCACTGCGCGTTGGCGCCATTTTTACGGTGGCCCCCTACCTGTTCCCCACCATGGTCCCGAAGGTACGCGCCGCGGCACCGGAAATGCCCCTGTTTATCGAGGAAAACTACACCCACGTGCTGCGGCGCAAGCTGGAACAGGGCGACCTGGATGCCATTATTGTGGCGCTGCCTTTCTCCGGCGGCGGCCTGGTGCGGGCACGCATGTACGAGGAATCCTTTTCCGTGCTGCTGCCCGGCGATCATCCCTGGACCGCCCAGACCGAAATCGCCCCGGACCAGTTGCTGGACGAAACCCTGCTGCTGCTGGGGGAAGGCCACTGTTTCCGGGACCAGGTACTGGAACTGTGCCCGGCCATCGATTCCCAGCGCCAGCGCAATCTGGTGCAGATTGAGGGCGGCTCCCTGGAAACGCTGCGGCACATGGTCGCCAGCGGTCTGGGCATCACCGTGCTGCCCAACTCTGCCCTGCACCAGCATGGCTACGACAAGGCCACGTTCGCGGTACGCCCCTTCAAGGCCCCGGTTCCGGCGCGGACCATTGCCCTGATCTGGCGGGACAGCTTCCCGCGGCCGAAAGCCATTGAGGTGCTACGCCAGGCGGTGCCAAAGGAAGGGCTGGCCGGCTGATAAGGAACGAGAAGCGAGGTTCGCGTTGCGAAAAACCGAACCGCTTTTGCTTTTCGCAACTCGAACCTCGTTACTCGCACAGGAATCAACGGCTGACTGATGTCCGGTGACAATCTCGCATCCCTGCCCATCACCCGCCTGAAAGGCGTCGGTCCCGCTGCGGCTGAACGGTTGGCGAAACTGGGCCTGCATAGTCTGGAAGATGTGCTCTTCCACCTGCCGTTTCGCTACGAAGACCGCACCCGTATTACCCCCATCGGCAGTCTGCGCCCGGAAACCGGGGTGGTCATCGAGGGCGAAGTGATGGCGGCCGATGTGGTGTTCGGCCGCCGACGGTCGTTGCTCTGCAAGGTAGCCGATGGCACCGGCATGGTGACCCTGCGCTTTTATCATTTCAGCGCCGCGCAGAAGAACAACATGGAGCGGGGCAGGCCCATTCGCGTGTATGGCGAACCCCGCCCCGGGGCAGCCGGGCTGGAGTTTTATCATCCCGAATATCAAATTGGCAGCACCCTGCCCCCCCTGGAAAAAGCACTGACTCCCGTCTACCCCACCACCGAAGGGGTCAGCCAGAAACTGCTGCGCAACCTGGCCGGTCAGGCCCTGCATTACCTTCAGGGTCACCCTCCGGCGGAACTGATTCCCGCCACGCTGCTGGATCAACGCGGCCTGCCCTCGCTCACCGACGCCCTGAGCAAACTGCACAATCCGCGCCCGGATGATCCGGTCAACCTGTTGCTGGACGGCAAGCATCCGGCAGTAAAACGACTGGTCATGGAAGAAATGGTGGCCCACCAGCTGGGCATGCTGCAGAAACGGGCGGGCCAGAAAGCCTTCCATGCGCCGCGCCTGCACGCGGATGCATTATTCGAACAACTGCAGGCCAGCCTGCCGTTCTCTCTCACCGGCGCCCAACAGCGGGTGATCGGCGAATTACTTGGCGACATGGGCAACCCGCACCCCATGTTGCGCCTGGTCCAGGGGGATGTGGGGTCCGGCAAGACGCTGGTGGCCGCCGCCGCCGCCCTGGCCGCCATCGAATCCGGCTACCAGGTGGCCCTGATGGCCCCCACGGAATTGCTGGCCGAACAGCACCGGGACAACTTCCGCCACTGGCTGGCACCGCTGGGCATCCCGGTGCACTGGCTGGCCGGCAGCCTGGGGGCCAAGGCACGCCGGGAAACCCAGGCAGCCCTGGCTGACGGCAGTGCCCCTATCGTCGTCGGTACCCATGCCCTGTTTCAGGAGACGGTGCAGTTCCATCGTCTGGGCCTGACCATCATCGACGAACAGCATCGCTTTGGCGTGCAACAGCGCCTGGCCCTGCGGGAAAAAGGCCGTTTCGATACCCCACACGGCATCCAGGTGCCACACCAGCTGGTACTCACCGCCACCCCGATCCCCCGCACCCTGGCCATGAGTGTCTATGGCGACCTGGATACCTCGGTGATCGACGAAATGCCTCCGGGGCGCAAACCCATCGATACCCTGGTGCTACCGGAAGGACGCCGGCCCCAGGTGATCGAGCGTATCAACGATGCCTGCCAGCAGGGCACCCAGGCCTATTGGGTATGCCCGCTGATTGAGGAGTCGGAGGAAATCCAGGCGCGGGCGGCGGAGGCCTCGTTTGAGGAACTGCAGGCCGCCCTGCCCGACCTTACCGTGGAACTGGTGCATGGTCGTATGAAGGCAAAGGAGAAGGCAGAACGCATGGCCCGATTTGCCAGTGGCGAGGCCCAGTTACTGGTGGCCACCACCGTGATCGAGGTGGGTGTGGATGTGCCCAATGCCACCCTGATGGTGATGGAGAATGCGGAACGGCTGGGACTGGCCCAGCTCCACCAGCTTCGTGGCCGGGTGGGCCGGGGCGGCGAGCAAAGCTACTGTCTGCTGCTCTACCAGACGCCCCTGTCGCTCACTGCCAAACGACGCCTGGCGGTAATGCGCGACACCACCGACGGCTTCGTGATCGCCGAGGAAGATTTGAAGTTGCGCGGCCCCGGCGAATGGCTGGGCACCCGCCAGACCGGTGACATGGCATTCCGCATTGCCGACCTGGTCCGCGATGAGTCCCTGATGGAACCCGCCCGGGAGGTGGCCGACAACCTGCTCCGCGGCCACCCCGAGAATGTCGAATCACTATTGCGGCGCTGGCTGAAAGGGGGAGAAAGCTATGCCGACATTTAGGGAGCCTCTCACCCCTCCCCCCCGCAACGTTATGGAGTCACTCTGACTGTCACCGTCCCCACCCCCGCATAGCTGACCACCCGAAGTATCTGATCCGCGGATCCGGGAAGCACCTGCCCCCCTTCCACAGACACCTGATAGCCATCGGGATAATGCCGTTCCGGGACAAAGATTTCGGTGACAGAACCGGGCGGAAAATGGCCGTTCCCGTCGGCACGCTGAGTGGAATAGGTCAGATGGAAAACCTTGTTCTTGCGATCGAATCCGTAACTCTCCGGCACCCCGGCCACACGCTGCGGGTAAGCCCTCACCAGCACATCCAGTTTTTCCTGATTCAGGTTTTCAGGCAGTGGCGGGTCTGAGGGATGGGTAATGATCCCCTCTTCCGGACGCTCGCAGCAAACATCACGATTCCACCATGCCCAGTACTGCCAGGACACACGATTTTTTGCAGCCAGCGTGATCAACCGCTCAATCGTTACCAGGTCATTGGACGCGCCAAACTCGCTGAGGATGAGGGTATCGTTCTTTTCCCTGGCCTGCCTCTCTGCATTGGTGAACACCAACTGCTCTTCGATCCCACACCCCGGATCGGTAAGCGGCAGCCCCGGCAAACCCGGCGTTTTGGCCAGGCAGTAATTGTGAAAGGACATGCCAGCCTGGACGTCTTCACCAACGCCACCGTGTGCGGTATCTGCGCCGTTGTTAAAGGTGACGAAGGGTTCATAGAAAATAATCGCGGTATCGTCTTCTTTCCGAACTGCATCCGCGGCCAGACGACTGACTGCGGTCAGCTTTTTGTCCTGATTGTTCAGCAGGCAACCCAGCGGGTTGGCACAGAGCGCCAGCGCAGTGCCTGGGAAAGGCTCGTTCCACAGGTCATAACCCAGCAATCTGTCGACATCCTTGATGCGGGCGGCCACTCGGCGCCAGGCTTCGGCGAACGCCTCATGCATAGGACGACCCGCCAGGTCCTGGTCGTTATCCAGAAAGTGATCATAGGCACGCCACAAGGCGGGCATCAGGAAGTAGTTTCCCGGGAAACCCAGGTCGGGCTGGTTGGGCAAGCCGTCATCAAACACGGTCCAGTCGGGAAAGCCCTCACCACTGAATTTTTCGTTATACATGTCCTGATGGAAATCAAACAGCACCCACAAACCGGCATCGGATGCGGCCTGCGCGGTACGGTATAACGATTCCAGATAATCGGTATCGTACTGACCCGGTTCCGGTTCAAATGCCTTCCAGATGAATCCCAGCCGAATGGTGTTGAAACCCTGGCTGGCAATATAGCGCAGGTCATCCTCGCCAAAGCCGATGGCTTCTGGCGTATAGGGTGGCAGTTTACTGATCTGGTTCACCCCCTGAAGAATCACCACCCGGCAGTCTGCATCGATCACCCATCGACCGGCCTGCCCCAGTCTTCCTTCGGCAACCGTGCCCTCACAGGATGAACGGGGAGCCACGGGTGAAGGGGTATCCACTACCTCCGGCTCCTGGTCATCATTGTTCGGGTTGACGGGGGGCGCACTGGTCCCGCCACTGCCACTGCCACCGCCACATGCCACCAGAAACGCAAACGGAACCCAGACAAGCGCCTTCAGGCCCCACCGGCAACGTCTTTTTATTCGCATAGCCTACTCCGACAAATCCGCAACATGACGTATACAAATATGGCTTTGATGCCGCCAGAGCGTCTTGCCAGAATCGGACAGCTTTTAGCAAATCACGACACCCTATGCGCTGCATTGATGCCACCTACTCACATTTGCTTTTCGACCACCTGACAAGCAGGGGGATCGCGGCCGAAAACGTGCTGGGCAAAATGCCAAAGGCCGGAAGCCGGATCGCGGAAGATCGCTGGAAAGAGATGCTGGAGAAAGGTGCCCGCACGGTAAGGGATTCCGCCTTCGGCCTGTCTGTGGCTAACCATTTCTCGTTACGGTATCTGGGGCCGGTTGGTTACCTGCTTCTGAGCAGCAACAACGTCATGGATGCCCTGGCCAAAGGGCAGCGCTACCATGTGCTGATTTCAGAAATGAACCCGGTAAAGGCACATATTGACGCGGATCATCTGGTGTTAAGTTGGCCTCTTGAGCATGGCTGGAGTGGCCAGTTATGGGATGAGCTGGGGCTGGGCACCACCCTCAAGTTGATTCAGGCCATCAACCAGAAACCCGTATTTCCATCCTCGGTTGAATTTGTTGGCCCCCCTCCCGCGAACCGGGCGCTTTATGAACAGTTTTTTGGCTGTGATGTGTTATTCGACCAGGCAATGCCCAAACTGGTTTTCCCTGTCAGGAATCTGTTTTCCCCCATCCCCAAAACCGACCCATATCTCCATGACATTCTGGACAATCAAGCGCAACAACAGCTCAGAAAGTTGACCCTGGAGAATGAGGAAATCGGTCTCTATCGCAAACAATTGCTGCAGATCCTCACCCGAGAGCCGCCATCACTGGAAAAGCTCGCAGCAGAAAACGGCATTTCTGCCCGTTCAATGCAAAGACGGTTACGGGCGCAGCGCATCTCTTTTCAGAGCCTGCTTGATCAAACCCGCCACACACTGGCAACCAATTACCTGCGTGAGTCCCGGCTTGGTCTGTCAGATATTGCCGGCATGGTTGGCTATACCGAACAAAGCTCATTCACCCGGGCGTTTGCCCGCTGGGAAGGCATGTCTCCGGGGAAGTATCGCCGACAGCACCACGAAGACGACCGGTAACGGACGCAGGGCATGACGATTCTGACAACAATTTTTCCTGGCACCACTAGTGGAACCGGGAACTGCGGCGTAGTATCGCCGCCGCTTCCGACATGCCAGGGAGCCGTTTGGATACCAAGGATGTCATCACTTTAGTTTGAGGAAGAAAAACCATGGCAAAAGGCCCTAAACCCCTGCGCAACTGGGCGGCGATGGATCCGCTGATGCGCAAAGGTGGCGCTCACCAGGTCGCCAGGGAACAAACCCGACCCCGCATGGACTGGCGCCAGGCGCTGGATGATTTCGAGGACTGGCAGGATAGCCTGCCGGAAACACAATGCGGGAGCGTCAAAGAAGGGCCGGACGGCCCTTCTTTTTTGCCTGGCGAACAGGCAGGAGGAGGCTGTGATCAGTCCGCACAGATCCAGGCCTTGGCGCTGGCCGTGTCATCGCGGGCAAAGACTTTGACATCGATGGAGGGCAGCAGCTTGTCCGCCAGCAACGCCAGGCGCCGCATCCAGTCCTGATCGGTGACGACAGCCTCTCGCTCGAAATGCTGCCAGTGGCGCAGGCCGAATTTCAGATCCTGGAACAGGGCATCCATGGCCACACCACCAAAGGTTTCCATTTCCGCATAGAAACGCACCTTGTCGTGTCTGGCCAGCGCCGCTTCCAGAGCGGCCGCCACGGTATCGAATTCCGGGCGGGTGATCTTCCCGGAAATCCTTGCCCCGACGACCCGATCATCGTCGAACGGAATCAATGTCAGCATGCCAGCCCCTCCCAGTTTGCTGCACGACCCTCAGTTTTCCTCAGGGCTCTCCGTGCTTTCTGCTACAGGTGCATTCAGCGCCTGCCAGCTCTGTTTAACCGCGTCCCAACCTCGGGAGAATTTTACCTTGGCAGCCTCCCAGTTGTCGGCACTGGCTTGCTGTAGCGCCTGATAACGGGACTCCAGCTCTGCACGTTGCTCTTTCAGCGTGGCCATGGCGGACTGTTTGTCCAGCCGTGCCTGTTGGGAAAGTCCCTGCCAACGGCTGTCGATCTCACTTTGCAGCAAGGTGATCTGCCGGTCCAGGTCATCCAGCGCATGGCGGGCAGCACGCATGGCATCGTTTTTCTGCTCCACCGTAAACGCCTGGATTTCTTCCAGGGTATCTTCCATCTGGGCGGTAACTTTCTCCGGATCCGGGGTCTTCACATTGGGGACCCCCTCGGTATTCGCCCAGGAAATGGACGTGGTTACCAGCATGAGTGCGGCGGCTGCGAGTAAACGATGTGTCATTGGAGCACTCCTTGTATTGCTTGTCGGTCTCTCTCTTCCGGTAGGACAAGCAGAATCCCGGGAATACTCCTGAGGAGATGAAAAAAAGGGGTAAAACGGGCGGGCCGGGCAGCCCGGCCCCGAGTGTGCGTCAGGCGTTGAGGATATATTCCAGCATCTCTACCACCTGTTCAGGAGTGCGTGCCACGGCGTCCGCGGCCGCATCCACTTCCTTGAGCGGATGGTCATGTTCCTCATCGTGGAGAATGATCATCGGGGTCCCCAATGCCGCCGTGTAGCCCGCATCGAAGGCCGCATTCCACTGCTTGTATTTGGGCCCGAAACGCACGATCACCAAGTCGGCCTGATCGATCAGTTTACGGGTCCGAATACCATTAATGCCGGCGCCCAGCCGATCTTCCCAGAAACGCTTTTCTTCCGCGCCAAGAATATTGACCCCTACCTTGTCGCTGGCTTCATGGTCGGTCACTGGACCGGTAAATTCGATATCCAGTTCTTTCTCGGCACAACCCTGAATGATCCGTTCGCGCCAGTCGGTGTGGATCTCTCCGGAAAGGTAAACCGTCCAGAAGCTCATTGCGTTTCTCCCTTTGATACAGTGTCTGTGAAACCGGCTAGCATAGCAGGCTAGCAAAGAACCTGTTACGGGCCCGTTATTTCATCAACCTGTCCGGTTCCCGGTTGCAAAAGGCAAGCCTGCTGCCGTTAAATGCCCCCATTCCGAACTTTGTGAAAAGGCGACCCCATGCGCATCCGATTTCTGTTTCTGCTGGCGGCTGCAATGCTGGCAGGTTGTGATAACAATACTCAGGATAGCGATTCCCCTGATGCCAAGGCGGGCACCACCAGCCAGCACTCTGGCAACGTACCGGGCAATACCGGTGAGCTGATACGCATTCTTCACACCCTGAAAAAGACCGACGAGCAATGCCAGGGGGACGGCTGCCCACGGGTTGAGCTGGAATGGATCACCTTTGAGAACCAACCGACCCTGAACGATGCGATCACCACCCAGCTGGCCGGCATGCTGGTCCAGAACCAGGGCAGCAGCCCCCATGACGGCACCATCGAAGGGCTGGTGGATGCGTTTCTGGCCGATGCGTCGGACATGGCCATGGCGTCCCGACAGGGTTGGGAGCTGAACGCCACCATCAAGCGCCAGGGTCGCCGCGGTGACCTGCTGACCCTGCGTCTGGACAGTTACGAGTACACCGGTGGCGCCCACGGCCAACCCGGGGTGCAGTATTTCCATTGGGACCTGGCCCGCCAGCAAGAGCTGGGACTGGATGATCTGCTGGAACCCGGCCAACAAGAGGCTTTCTGGGAGCTGGCCCGATCCCGCCACCAGCAATGGTTGGATGAGGAAAACCTGGATCAGGCCTTCCGCGACAGCTGGCCCTTCGATCGCACGGACAACGCCTACTTCAGCAAGAACGGCCTGGTGCTGCACTACAACGTCTACCACATCGCCCCCTATGCCATGGGGCAACCTGAACTGACCATTCCGTATGAAAAACTGGACGGGATTGTGCGGGGGAAATACCTCAACCCGTAATCACTCAGCGTAGGAGCCAGCCTGCTGGCGAAGAATAAGGTACGAGTGGCGAGGCTCGAGTAACGAAGTTCAAAACCGGTTTTGATTTTCGAAACTCGCTTCTCGAACCTCGAGACTGGCTTGATTCACCCTACAAAGTCAGCCCCAATAACAACACCAACTCGGTAAACACCACACTGGCCCCCAGCGCATCCCCGGTATAGCCACCGAGCTGCCGCTTCAGGCTGACGCCCCACAGCAACGCTACCAGCCCCACCGCCAACAAGGCAGGCAGCCACACCGAGAACAGCAACGCCACCCCCAGGATGAAAAGTGTGGCCATTAGCAATCGCTGGCTGCTGAAGGCTTCCGCCACCGGTTTGCTTTTACTGGTAGTCGGGTCGGTCACATAGGGCAGAAAGCGCATCAGCAGCAGGGGTGTCAGACGACTAATGGCAGGCGTTACCAGTAGCGCCAGCCAGACCGGCTCGGCCTCCAATAGCAACACGGCCTTCAGGCCCAGCGCCACTATCAGCGCCACGGCACCATAGGTGCCGATACGGCTATCCTTCATGATTTCCAGCCGCCGGGCCACGGTGTAGCCACCGCCCAGCGCATCCATACTGTCCGCCAGGCCGTCCTCGTGGAAAGCACCGGTAATCCACAAATGAAACGCCAGCACCAGACCGATACACACCGGCGGGCTCCAGAACACCACCAGAGCGCTGAACAACGCCGCATAAAGGCCGCCCAGCAACAGTCCCACCAGGGGGAAATAAACACTGGCACGATTCATCAGACGCTGGGAATAATCGATCTTCACCAGCATGGGAATCCGGGTCAAAAAGCCCAGCGCCAGCCAGAAGGCCTGCCATTCCTGTTTCACGGCAACTCCCTATTGAATGGGTTGCCGCACGGGGGCGCGGCATAATTCCAGCCACCGCTCGATACCGGGACTGCGGTATTTCTGGCGGTGCAGCACAAAGTAGAAGTCACGGCTGAAATCCCGATGGGGCACCGGCAATTCCACCAGCGAACCACGCCTGAACGCCTCACGCAGACACACCCGGGACAGGCAACTGATCCCCAGACCCGCTTCCACTGCCCGCTTGATGGCTTCGGTGTGCTCCAGCTCCAGGGCCAGATCCAGCTCCGGTACCAGACCATGCAGGCCGCGCTCAAACGTCTGCCGGGTGCCAGAGCCGGATTCCCGGACAATCCAGTGAGCCTCCCGCAAGTCCCGGTCCGTGAGTGCTTCCTTACCGGCAAGAGCATGCTCCGGGCTACAAAACACCACCAACTCATCCTCTCGCCAGGGCAACAACTCCAGGTCCGGGTGGTTCAGTTCGCCCTCAATCAGCCCCAGATCCAGCTCGAACGCCAGCACCCGCTCCACGATAGTCCGCGTGTTGGCCACCTCCAGGTGTACCCGGGCGCCGGGCTGCTCCGCCATATAATCGGCCATGATCCCCACCGCCAGATAATTGCCGATGGTCAGCGTGGCCCCCACATTCAAACGGCCCAGATCACGGTGACTGAGCAGGTCGGCCTCCAGCTCCCGGGCCTGGGCCAGCAACGCCTCTGCCCGGGGCCAGAACTGGCGGCCCAGCTCATTGAGTTTGAGTCGCTTGCCGGCCCGTTCGAAGAACTTCAGGTCGTAGAGGGCCTCCAGCTCCTTGAGAGCACCGGAAGCGGCCGACTGGCTCATGCTCAGGCTCTCTGCCGCCTTGCTGATGTTCTCGTGGTGCGCCGTGGCCAGGAAGACCTGAAGCTGACGCAGGGTAAATTTCATGGCCACTCCCTCCGGTAGAGTCAGACGTGGAACGCCCATATCGGCAATGCCGATATAATACATCGGAATTACCCATTTTACCGATAAACAGGTTTCGTTTAAATTTCCACCAACTGAGATTTTGGAATAAGCGCTGATTTAATTATGTCTAATTTGAATACTGAGACCGTCACAAGCGTACGCCACTGGAACGATACCCTGTTCAGCTTCACCACCAGTCGTGATCCGGGTTTCCGTTTCAAGAACGGCCACTTCACCATGATTGGCCTGGAACAGGACAATGGCCGCCCGTTACTGCGCGCCTACTCCATCGCCAGTGCCAACTACGAGGAAGAACTGGAGTTCTTCAGCATCAAGGTGCCGGATGGCCCGCTCACCTCCCAGCTGCAGAACATTCAGCCGGGTGACAAGATTTATGTGAGCCGCAAGCCCACCGGCACCCTGGTGGCCGATCACCTGCTGCCGGGGAAGAATCTGTGGCTGCTGTCCACCGGCACCGGTCTGGCGCCGTTCATGAGCATCATCAAGGACCCGGAGGTCTACGACCAGTACGACCGGGTGATCCTCACCCACGGGGTCCGTCATGTGTCGGAGCTGGCTTACCAGGACACCATCCAGAGCGAGCTGCCCAACAACGAATTCTTTGGCGAATTCGTCAAGGGCAAGCTGCTCTACTACCCGACGGTGACCCGCGAACCCTTCCGTAATCAGGGTCGCCTCACCGACCTGATGACCAGCGGCAAGCTGTTCGAGGATCTGGGCCTGCCGACACCGAGCCTGGAAAACGACCGCTTCATGCTCTGCGGCAGCCCGGCCATGCTCAAGGATACCCAGGCCATTCTCGATGGCTGGGGCTTCAAGGAAACCCGCGGCGGGGAACTGGGTGAGTATGTGATCGAACGGGCGTTTGTGGAGAAATGAGTTAGACGCTGACACGCTTCACGCAACACGCTACGGGCCGCCTTCGCGGCCCGTTTTTTTTGAAGCCCGATACCAACCGACAGCACGCTTCCTTGTTAGCATGAGCAGGATGTTACCAGGGAGGGACATTCATTCGATGCAACCACAATCCATCGCCATTATCGGCGCCGGTACCGCCGGCCTGGCTACTGCTGCCCTGCTTGCTGAACAAGGCCACCACATCACCCTGATCGAACGGGCCGAGGCGCTGGCACCAGTAGGAGCCGGTCTTTTGCTGCAGCCCACCGGCCTGTCAGTGCTCAAGGACATGGGACTGTACCAGGCCATGCTGGGATATGGCGCCCGCGTTGATGCCCTGATCGGTCACACCCGCGATGGTCGCCGCATCATGAACACTGCCTACCGAAGCCTGGACGACCACAGCCACGGTCTAGGCATTCATCGCGCCAGCCTCTGCCATGTGCTGGACTGTCACCTGCAGACACTGCCCCATGAGCGTTTGATGGGCTGCACCGTCAGCGCCGTGGAGGTGGCGGAAGCGCACACCACGGTAATCGCCGACAACGCAGGGGAGCCCTGTCGGCTATCTTTTGATGCGGTGCTGATCGCCAATGGCAGCCACAGCCGCCTGCGGCCAACGGATTGGACCCGCTATGACAGGCTTTACCCTTGGGGCGCCATGTGGGCTATTCAGCCCATGGTGGAATCATTTGCGGCGCCGCTTCTGCAACAGCGCTATCACCGGGCGAGCCAGATGGTCGGCATCCTGCCCACCGGTTGCTGCCCGGATCAGCCGAACCAACCCCTGGCCAGTTTCTTCTGGAGCCTGCCGGTGGCGCAGATGCGTCACTGGCAACACCGGGATTTTGATTTTTCCGGTTGGCGTGACCAGGCGCTCCAGCTGTGGCCACAGCTGGAGACTCTACTGGCCCCACTGACCCATCAAGACCAGCTACTGCCCGCCACTTACCGGGATGTGATCATGCATCGTTGGGGGGAAAACCGGCTGGGCATCATTGGCGATGCCGCCCATGCCATGAGCCCGCAACTGGGTCAGGGGGCAAACATGGCCCTGCTCGATGCCCGTGCCATTGGCCAGGCGGTCGCGGAATCAGACGCCTGGCCCCAGGTCTGGCGTCACTATCACCGTCAACGGGAACCACAGATTCGCTTCTATCAGCGTATGAGCCGCTGGCTGACCCCCGCCTTCCAGTCGCACAGTCGCACGGTATCCCGCGGACGGGATCTGTTCTTTCCAGCCATGGAAAGGGTGCCATGGCTACGCATACAGATGGTGAAGACGGTTGCTGGACTGAAACAGTCCCTGCTCGACTGACCGGCATGTCGTAACCGGCCATCCGCCATTTTCCACCTTTGAGTGCCGAGAATGTAAAAGAGCGCGCCAATCGCTACATAAAACCAATGAAAAAGTACTAGAAATAAACCTTCGCACTTAGACAAAATAATTACATAGTGATCGAAGGGGGCAACATGAACACTGCAAGCCGAGCGGGGATTACCGTACTACTGGCACTTTCAGCCTCAGCCGCCATGGCCAGCAATACGATTTCATTCCAGGGAGCGGTTGTTTATGCGTCTTGTCAGCCAGGGACGCAGAACCAGGTGGGGTATACGGACGTCATTGTAGACAGCTGCGGCAATCAGGCATTGTCCGCTGACCAGCACATAGGCAGGACCTATCTCGAGCCGGTGTCCGGAAACCGTCACGCCCAACCGGAGGTTATCAGCCGGTCAGAGTCTCTCCACGAACGTATTGCCGCTTCGGAGACGGGGCCCGTCAGCATGCGCTATGTCATTGAGTACCATTAATGGTACTCAATGGTGAACGTGGCCCTGCCATTACCGGTGCCTGCGCCGACCGTGCCTGACTGCGTCTGGATATAGTAGGCACGCATGGGCAGAACAAACTCCGCGGAGTCGTTGATGGGCGTGCGCCCAAGGGCAACCCCTTCACCCAGAGTCACGACCTGTTCGGTGCCACCCAGGGTCTGGTTGAGCTGAATGCCAATACCGCTGGCGGATGCCGGGCCAGCATCAATGGCCAGCACGCCCGGCAGGTTCGAGACGTCCCGGGTTCCATCAAACCTTACCTTGATGAGCCCCTGATCCATGCCGGCCACATTGCCGCCCTGGCATCGCATGCGAATCTCGAAATCTCTTGGATTCACCCTGGACCCGACCCCGCTGAAATCACGGTTGGACACCGAGCCAAAGTTGACGGCGATATTCTTGGATCCCGCATCAACCTGACAGGATGACGTCACAATGGTGACCCCCTGCCCGGTTAACGTGGAAGTCAGAACCGGCCTGTTGATGCCGGAGCCATCCAGATAATAGGTGGTAAACAATCCGGGTGGCCCAATGGGGCCGGCACCGGTGACCGCCGCCGTCTTCACCAGATCCACTTTGAAATACCCGCCAATCAGGTTCAACTGCCGATTGCCGCTGAAATTGATCTGATGGGGATAGTAGGTGGAGATATTGCCCGCTTCCCGATAAACCCGAATTCCTACGCCCGGCACATCCGTCTGATAGACATTGGAAAACCCGGGGACTGCAGCGGGATTACGGACAAACTCGCCCCTGGAAAAGCCACCATAATTACAGTAGCCGGCATTATTTTTGCCAGTGATTGGCCGTTGCAGGGTCTGGATCACCGCGCCGACGGGCAAATCCGGCTGAATCAACACACGCCCCCAATCCATCTGTACGTCCTGAGGGGTGAATCCGGACGACACATAACAGGCGGCATGGCCCGCCATACTCAACAAGGACAGCAGGGCGACCGCTATCAGGTACCCTGCCAGCCTGGCAAACCGATCAGTGACAAATCGCATTGGTTTTTTCAAAACCGAACTCCTGTTCCGGGGACACATCACCCAGCTGGTAAGTCAGCCGGCATTGCTCCCCACCCCACTTCACCGTCAACATCCCTTGTCGCTGCTCGCTGCGTACAAAAATGACGCTGCTCTGGCCGACCACACCGACTTCATTGCCAGACGTGTCAAAGACCCGGGCAGCGAACGGCAAACTGATGCCATCACGTCGGTGCGCTTTTATCAGAATCGGTAGCCCTTTTTCTGTTTCAAAGGTCACCCGGGTAATGGAACCGGCATAGGGCGCCAGCTCACGACTGGTCCCTTTCAACTCCACATTTCTGTCAATGCCATTGGGATCCAGGGTAATTCGATTCATCCGGTACGGGGTCACGTACGGCAAGACCGCATAGCCAAAGTCATCCACTTCCACACCCGAGGCACTCACCACGCCAGCCCCTTTTGCATCTTTGGCTTCAATCAGCACCATGGTGTCGCCATGTTGCGGGGTCATGGTGATGCCATCCTTGTGCGCCACAAAGGCACCCCGCGCACCGGCAGAGGCTTGCTGGTAATCATCGCTATAGCTGTAGGAACCATTAATGGATGCAAATCGGCTACGGTATTCCCCGTTCACACCAACGGTGGATCCATTTTGTTCGTTGTCCGTTACCCGCATGCCATAGTTGTACTGGTTACGGTCACCGCCATAGCCGTTGATGCCGGCACGGCTGGACACGTAGCCGTCATCATCCAGAGATACACCGCCATCAATGTACTTCCCGGTGTAGCCTCCGCCTATCGGCATGGTGAAAGAGAGATCAAACTGGTTATCCGATTCACCGTCCTGGGTGGTCGTCCGAATCGCAGAAATCCCATAGCTGATTGAGCGGAAGCGGTTGTTATACCCCATCTGATATTGCTTGGTTTCCCCGTCAGTATCCCAGAAGTCACGCACGGACCCGGTAAAGTACAAGGATCCATAACGACGCCCGAGCGCCTGGTTCAATGTCAGTTGAAACTGACTCTTTTGGCTTCTCAGCGCATCCAGACTCAACTGTTGCTCGTCAAACTCTCTGGCAAACATGGCATCCGAAAGACCATAGAAGCCCTTGGTGGAGTAGCGGTAGGCGGCCAGCGTAAAGTTGGTATTGGTCTGGTTCAGCATTTTGGAATAATTGATGCGAACACTGTTACCCAACTTGTCCTCATTATTCCTGAATTCCGTCTGCGACCGGGTCACATCAAACGAGAAAGCTCCCAGCTTTGTCGACAAACCGGCGCCCACCAGAACAGATCGGTATCCCTGGCTGACGGTACTACCCAGATAGCCGGTAATATCGTGATACAGACCGCGCTGGTAGGTCGCTTGCATGAACAGAGGCTCATCCTCAAGTTCGTCATTGCGCAGCTGCGCCACCGTAACGCTATGTCGACTGATACCTTCTCGAAGCAGTTGTGCAATGGAGGAATAGGGAACACTGAAACTCCGCTGCTGACCGTCCGCTTCCGTGACAAGCACCTCCAGATCGCCACCAAACCCTGTTGGGTAAAGGTCATCAATGACAAAGTTACCGGGCGATACCGTGGTGCTGTAAAGAAGATTGCCGTTCTGACGAACTTCAACCCGGGCATTGGTTGCCGCCACGCCGCGAATGACTGGCGCGTATCCCCGCATGGAGTCGGGCAGCATACGGTCTTCGCTGGCCAGATTAATGCCTCGATAGGCCACGGAATCGAACAGCTCTCCACTGGTAAAGCTGTCACCAATGGTCAGATTGCTACGAATCTCCGAGAAAGCACGGCGCGCAAACGTTGAGGTTTTTTGCCAGTCGTATCCGTCACCGGAACGCCTGGATACGCTTGAGTTATGTCTCAGCTGCCAGCCGGCCACATTGACACCGGAGTTGAGACCAAGATAGAGGTTGTCACTGCTTGAAATGCCGGAACCGGACTCGTCGGCACGGATGGTAGTGGCATTCAGGTCATAGCCAATAAAGCCGGCATCAATGCCGCGATCCCACAGCTCCGGATTGACATAGCCCCTGGCTTCGCGGCGCATGTTCTCCTGAGGAATGGTGAGATCCATACGCAGAGAGGAAATCTCAAGGCGGGATTGTGCTTGTCCTATCCACTCCGAGAGCGGCTTGCACGTTTCGATATCCGTCTCTGCCGCGTCCATGGATTCAACATCGATGCCGTAGAACGCAAGCTGCTCAACGGTGAAGCAGGTTTCTGCACTTTTTCTCCCGGGTACTGACGAGAAAACGATGTCCTGCTTGCCAAACCACTGTCCATTCACATACATGTCCAGACGGTATTGACCGGGCGATACGGGATTGCCATGGCTATAAAGAGAGGTATCCATGTCCCTGGCTGAGCCCATCAGGAACGATGAGTTAAAAGACGCCGTTTTTTCCTGTGCATAGGCATTCCCACAGCAAAATCCGCCCGTCAGTATGGCTATACCGATAGCGAAACTTTTCTTGAATGATAGCGCCGACAGCATTGGCATCCTTACCAGACCTCTAGGCCGTTAATTCTTTTATTGGCGGGTAATATCGATACTGGCTTCCACCGCGCCGCCAAAATCATTTATCGATGTAAAGACCGCCTTTGTCCCTTCCTTTACATCGTTTTTGAAACCAATTTCGAAATTGTGGGATGAGAAAGGCGAGAACATCATCCCTTGTTCAACTTGATTTTTTTCGCCGTTTTCATGGGCGAGCTCCAACTTGACAACACTGATGTGGTACGGCGTTGGATTGGAACAGCGCATCACTCTTTGCTCTGATTCGAAATCACATTCGAGAGAGTGACTGGACAAGTTAGCTCGACCCGACAAACCATCAGGACGATAGAAAATTTTCAGTCTGGAACGAAATGCCAATTGCATCAGGTTCTTGTCTTCCGCACTTTCCGGTGCCGGAGGAACCTCAAGCACATTCAACCAGAACAGGGATTCCCGGTCAGAGGGCAAATCCCTGCCGGTAAATGTCAATCGCAATGCCTGTCCAGATCCCGCTTCAACACGGGAAATAGGCGGCGTAATGATGAACGGTGCCGACGTGGTATCCGGTGTTGCATCCTTATCGCCTTCGTCTACCCATGACTGGACCAGCGACGGTGAATCACCTGTGTTGTGAAGCTGCACAGTCACCTCGCGGGCTTTTTGTGGGTAAACCACACGGGTGCCATCAATAATCACACTGGCACTGGCCCACTCTGCCAGCAGCAAAAGGCTGCTCAGCAGGAACAGTTTCATTTTTAATAACATTGAATTACCCGGCCAAAATAGTTGGCAGCCCCCGGGGAACGGGAGCTGCCATCACGTCATCATTGGTAGATGATGGTGTACTGGATGGAGCTATTGACCGTACCGGCAGTAGCTGCACCGGTAGCGTAGTACTCGGCGTAGTAGTTCAGGTCAGCGGCACCACCTGCGGTCACGTCAACCCACTGGGAGTTGTCCTGCGCACCACCGGCACCGGCGGCTTGAACAGGAATGAACAGGCTGTTTTCGCCCAGCAACTGGATCTGAACGTTAGTGGCGGCATCGGCAGCGTTAGCCTGGTTAACCAGACGGCCCGTGTCGAAATCAACGGTGGGGCCCGGCTCGAAGTAGGTCGCGACCTTGCCATCGCTGCTGCAGTTGGACAGGTTGATGGAGAAAGGCGTACGGCCTGCGGTTTGCGCGGCCGCATTCAGCGTGGTGGCAGACACGGTCGGCAGAGTGACAGTGAAGTCTTTGCCGGCAGGGGTGGTGATTTCACAGGTCTGGTCGGTTACCAGGCCGTTGAATGTAATGGTTCCGTCGACCGCCAGGGCCGGAGCAGACAATGCCGCGATGGCAGACGCCAGAATAAGCTTGTTCATGCGCATGAAAAGTTCCCTCTTTGGATGGTCATTACCGAATTCGCCATTTGTTCAGTGAAACAGGTCACATAACAGACAGCGGGAGGAAACTTAGCACGCGCCAAGATATTTTAAATGTAAAATCGGATACGAAAGATTACTTTTTTACACATTCTAATAACGAATAATCACCCTGGTGCCAAGATATTCACGCCTAGTGCGTAGTTTTTTTCATAGCGACTACGCCGTTTTCACTAAAACACCCTGTTTTCATGAATTCCGTTCATTTTTCAAGGGCTTCTGACGCAGACACGCAACCCTATCCCGCTCATGAAATCATGGCCCGCCAGGAAAGGAAAAAAGAGAGGGATTTCGGCAAAATGTAGGGGCAGAAATGGAAAGGCGGGGCAGTGGCCCGGGAGGGGGCCAAACATCCCTATGCCTTTTTACTGACGACAATCACAGGCTGGCCGGTGGTGGTTTTTTTGCCCACCAACCTATTTTTTTTGCGGCTGTAAAGTGACCGGTTGCGCCAGGGCATCGGTCGTCTCTGGAGGCTTGGCATCCAGATCCTTTGTCGCCCCGCAGGCGACGCATTCCATCCATTGCCTGTCGCCGTCGATGACACGCTGGATCTTGTCCATCTGCCCACACTCCGGGCAGGTGGCGCCGGCGATAAATTGGCGTTTCATAGAAAACCCTTTGAGTCTCGAGTTGCGAGTAACGAGTTTCGAAAACCCGGCGACGCGGGGTTTTTCATTTCGAAACTCGCTCCTCGTCACTCGCTACTTAACAGCACCGGCACAAAAGACTCTATTGAGAAATTCTGTGCCCTCTGTGGTAAAAATCAGCCGTTGATACCGCAATGGCGCAGCAGCGGCTCCACGCTGGGCTCGCGGCCGCGGAAGGCCTTGAACAGCTCCATGGGTTCGCGGCTGCCCCCCTTGGCGAGAATTTCGCTGCGGAAGGCCCGGCCTGTGTCTTCGTTGAACTCGCCCTCTTCCTCGAAGCGGGAATAGGCATCCGCAGAAAGCACTTCGGCCCATTTATAGCTGTAGTACCCCGCCGCATAGCCGCCTGCAAAAATATGTCCGAAGCTGTTGGGGAAACGGTTGAAGGCGGGCGGTTGTATCACGGCCACCTGCTCACGCACCTCCTTCAGGACCTGATAAATATCCATTCCTTGCTGATATTCCGCGTGAATGCGCATGTCGAACAGGGAGAACTCAAGCTGCCGCACCATCTGCATGGCACCCTGGAAGTTTTTGGCGGCCAGCATTTTTTCCAGCTTTTCTTTCGGTAACGGCTCACCGGTTTCGTAATGCCCGGAAATCAGGGCAATGCCTTCCTCGGTCCAGCACCAGTTTTCCAGGAACTGGCTGGGCAGCTCCACGGCATCCCAGGCCACCCCGTTGATGCCGGAGATCCCGGACACATCCTGCTCGGTAAGCATGTGATGAAGACCGTGACCGAACTCGTGGAACAGGGTCACCACTTCATCGTGGGTGAGCAGCCCGGGTTTGCCGCCTGCGGGCGGGGCGAAGTTACAGGTCAGGTAGGCCACCGGGGTTTGCAGGCTGCCGTCGGCACGGCGGCGGCGAATACGGGCATCGTCCATCCAGGCACCACCACGCTTGCCGGTGCGCGCATACATGTCCAGATAGAACGCAGCTCGGACACTGCCATCGTCATCTACCAGTTCATAGAAGCGCACGTCCTCGTGCCAGGTGTCCACCTCATCACGTTGACGGAACTGGATACCGAACAGTTTCCCGACCACCGCAAACATGCCATTGATCACGGTGTCCGCCGGGAACCAGGGACGCAGCTCTTCTTCGGAAATGCTGTAACGCGCTTCGCGCAGGCGCTCGCTCCAGAAACCGATGTCCCAGGGTTCCAGCTGGTCGGCACCCTGCTCTGCCGCAAAAGCCCTTAGTTCCGCCAGCTCCCGTTCCGCCTGGGGCTTGGCCCGCTTGGCCAGATCTTCAAGAAACCGGATCACCTCGTTCACATCCCGAGCCATCTTGGTGGCCAGGGATTCTTCGCCAAAGTTGGCAAAGCCCAGCAATTGAGCCTGCTCGTGGCGCAGCTTGAGAATCTCATCCATGATGGCCGCGTTATCGAACTGCCCGGCGTGGGGGCCCTGATCGGACGCCTTGGTGGTCCAGGCCACATACATTTCCTTGCGCAGTTCCGCATTCTTGCAGTGGCTCATCACGGCGATGAACACCGGCGCATCCAGCGTCAGCAACCAGCCTTCCTTGTCTGCCGCCTTGGCCCTGTCGGCGGCCCCGGCCTTGGCGCTGTCCGGCAAGCCCTCAAGTTCCGCTTCATCCGTCACGAGCTTGGTCCACGCCTGGGTGGCATCCAGCGTGTTATCGGAAAATTGGCTGGTCAGTTCGGAGAGTCGTTTGGAGTTGGCCATGTACTGCGCTTTCTTGTCGTCCGGCAGGTCCACCCCGGAAAGGCGGAAATCGCGCAGGGTATTATCAATGTCTTTCTGCTGGGCTTCGCTGAGCGAGCTCCATTCATCACTGTCTCGCAGGGTCTGGTAGGCGGCACACAGCTGCGCGTTCTGGCCCACCTCGGTGCCATACTCGCTGAGCAGCGGCAGGCAGCTGTTATAGGCATTACGCAGGGCTTCATTCTGGGCCACCGCATTGAGATGCCCGGCGGGACCGAAGGCCTTGCCCAGGCGGTCGTCTTCCTCATCCAGGGCCTGCACCAGATGGGCATAATCGAAGTTACCGTCCGCCAGTACCTGCTGGATGCGGGCACGGCCATCGGCCACCAGTTGCTCCACAGCGGGCAGTACATGCTCCGGCTGGATTTTTGAAAACGGCGGCAGTTCCGGGTAGTCAATCAGCGGGTTGTTGCTCATCGGTGTCTTGTCCTGCGTCGGTTGGCGCCGCTGGCAGAGGCTGGCGAGTGCTCTCATCCGGCTGCAGCAGCGTCTGGAAAATCAGCCACTTGCTCAGCAGGAAAACGCCAAGCAAGATCAGTATGGCAATCAGTATACGGGTGGGCGGCTGTTTCATGGGCCTCCCTGACGACCACATTCGGCTATCGAGTTTAACAGTGATGGGGATTCGCCGCTTTGAAGACAAGGCCCCGCAATTGGGGAAACGGGTATTTGTGGACCCGGATGCCACCGTGATCGGTGATGTGGTGCTGGGTGATGATTGCTCCGTGTGGCCGCGGGCCGTGATTCGCGGCGACATGCACGCCATCCGCATTGGCACCCGGGTCAGCATTCAGGACAACGCGGTGCTGCATATTACCCACGACTCCCGCTTCAATCCGGGCGGTTTCGCCCTGAAAATTGGTGACGATGTGACTCTCGCTCACCAGGCCATGCTGCATGGCTGCACCCTGGGTAATCGGGTGATGGTGGGCATGCAGGCGATCATCATGGACGGTGCCGTGGTGGAAGACGACGTGATCGTCGCCGCCGGGTCGCTGGTGGGTCCGGGCAAGCGGCTGGAAAGCGGTTACCTCTACCGCGGCCAACCGGCCCGCCAGGTACGCGCACTTAGCCAGGAGGAAAAAGAATTTCTGCCCTACGTGGCCGGGAATTATGTGCGGTTGAAGGATCGGTATCTGGGGGCGTCAAGCGACAGCACCGTGCTGTAGGAGCGTCGCTCGCGGCGCGATTCCGGTGCTTATTCATGCTTCGTATTTCTTTATTAGCAAACCTGTCGAGCTCTAATAGCCCTGATCGCCCTGCGGTCGATGTCCTTGCTTCGCAAGGTTCGCACCTCAAGAGGTGCTCCTACAGCGGCTTCGTAGAAATGACGAAGTCTTGGGAACTTCCCAACCTTTGCCTATCCAACGAGTGTAGCTTGTAGCTAAATCTTCCACATAAACGACATATTCCCAAAACTCAGAATATCGTCGCTTTGACGAATCGGTGATGACGATCCCTGCAAGGTCAGGGTGAAGGAAAAATTGTCCAGACTGATGCCGCCACCGAGCACCAGCCCGACAATGCCGTCCCGGGATTCCACGTCATAGGGGCCGCTGTTTTCTTCCAGGTAGGAGTAACCGATGTACTCCCCAAAGCTGGCAAAAAAGATTTCCCAGCCAAACCCTTCCCCATCGAACAAGCCCACCAGGGAGCCTGCAGTGCCTATTCCCGCGTAATCGGGGATAAAGTTGCGCGGCAGATTCTGGCCAATCCGCCAGAATCCACCGGCCCTGGCCGTGCCGTTAAAATTATTGGCATCCACCCCCCAGGCATAACCCACCTCACTGTCCAGCCAACCTTGTGTATACCTGAAAAGTCGATGAGCATGAAGAAAATAGGCGCCACCAATCGCATCATGACCGAGCTGATTGTCCCAGCCCCGGGGCTCCTCGGAACCGGTGATCTTGTGCACCACCTTCTGTGATTGCTCAGCGCCGGAATCCGGACCCACAATGCCGACCCGCACGCCATAGCCGAACAGGCTGTTGCCATTCCAACTGAACAAGCCCAGCTCCAGATTGCTGTAACCCACATAGGGCAGATCATTGAAGTCGGGCATTTCTCGACTGATATCCGATGGCGTGATCATGATCTGCTCCAGACTCAGGGTCAGCGCATGTTTTTCATCAATCACACTGATGCCGGGCAGCGGGTCCAGCAGCGACGCCAGGCCGCAGGTGAAACTCCCGTTTCGATCGCAATATTCATGCGCATCGCCAACCCAGCTGATGCGCACCCCATTGGTGTACTGCCCGTCGGAGCCCACAAACAGATCGTTATCCCAGGAAAAACCGAAGGTGGACGCCTTGGCAACCAGAGGTAACAGACAAGAAACGATCAACAGAAGGCGCAGGGACATAGTCATACCTCTCACGGGAAACGGCAATGCCCCGCATGAAAAATCAGAAACGCCACCGTCGCTGCATGACCAGAAATGCAAAGGATGCAGACCAGGTGATCAATATCAGTCCGTTCAACGCCTCGACCCCGGCAATCAAACGCAACGTGCCCAGCGGATACAGGTCGCCAAGACCCAGGGAGGTATAGCAAGCGGTGGAAAAATACAGATGATCCAGAAAGCTGCCATCAACCGCACCGGCCAGGTTCATGGCGGTATCGCCCTGGTCCAGAATCAGATAGACCCAGGCATAAAGCGTTACCTCAACCATGTGGGCAACGAACATAACCATAACCACCAACAGGATCTCGCCACGGAAATCCGGCCAGCGTTTGAGCAGTGCGGACAATCCCGCCAGGGTCCAGTAGTGCAATGTTACGGTGGCCAGCACCATGGCCAGGCTGACCATGGACGCGAACATCACCTCACTCATCACCGCACTGTCCGCCATCATGCTAGCGCAGCCCGGCAATCACCGGCGCACTGTCCGGACGCCAGCCTCGCCAGATTTCGAAGGCCTCGGCAGCCTGCTCCACCAACATGCCCAGGCCATCGGCGGTGGCGGCGGCGCCCTGTTGTTGTGCCCAGACCATAAAGGGTGTCGGCTCGCTGCCGTACACCATGTCATAGGCCACGGCATCAGCCGCCAGCAATCCCTCGGGAAGAGCCGGCATGTCACCCTGGAGGCCGGCAGAAATGGCATTGATAACCAGATCGAACTGACCGGTGAGGGTATCCAGGCCGCTACCCAGCACCGGGGGATTCTTTCCATCCATAAAACCGCGGGCCAGGATCGCCGCCTTCTCTTCCGTGCGGTTGGCAATGCGCACCAGCGTCGGCGCTTCCGCCAGCAGGGGGCCCATCACGCCACGCACCGCACCCCCCGCACCCAGCACCAGCACCCGCTTTCCCTGAATGTCCCAGCCCAGATTGTCACGGATATCCTTGACCATGCCGGCCCCATCGGTGTTATCGCCATGGAGCTGTTCGCCATCCCACCACAGGGTATTCACCGCCCCCGCCAGGCCGGCGCGCTCGGTGACCGCGTCACAGAGATCGAAGGCCTGCTCCTTGAAAGGCACGGTCACATTGGCGCCAAGCCCCCCCTCGTTACGAAAGGCTTTCACCGCCCCGGCAAAGTCTTGCAGCGGCGCTTCGCGTTTTTCATAGCGCAGATCCTCATCACGCTGGGCGGCAAACGCATGATGAATATCCGGCGACCGGGAATGGGCCACCGGATTGCCGAACACACAATACAAGGCCGTCATAACCACTCCCGATGGATCAGAAATTTCCGGTAGAGCTCGCTCTCCGCACTGTCCGGCTGCGGGTGCCAGTCATAGTCCCAACGTACCAGTGGAGGCAGCGACATGAGGATGGATTCGGTGCGCCCACCGGACTGCAGTCCGAAGAGGGTGCCGCGATCATAGACCAGATTGAATTCCACATAGCGACCGCGGCGATAGAGCTGGAACTGACGCTCCCGATCACCGTATTCATGGTCTTTTCGCCGCGCCACGATAGGGCGATAGGCCGGAATGTAGGCGTCACCAACGCTGCGCATCAGCGCAAAGCTGGTCTCGAAATCAAAACGATTCAGGTCGTCGAAAAACAGTCCTCCCACCCCACGGGGCTCGTCGCGATGCTTGATATGGAAATAATCATCACACCAGCGCTTGAACTCCGCATAGAGGCCTTCACCGAAAGGATCACAGGCTGTTTTGGCAGTCTGGTGCCAATGCACCACATCCTCTTCGAAGCCATAAAAAGGGGTAAGATCAAAGCCACCACCGAACCACCACACCGGCGCTTCGCCGTCTTTCTCGGCAACAAAGAAACGGACATTGGCATGGCTGGTGGGTACGTAGGGGTTCTTCGGATGGATGACCAGCGACACCCCCATGGCCTGAAAACTGCGGCCCGCCAGCTCCGGCCGTGCGGCAGTGGCGGAAGGCGGCAACTGGCTGCCGAACACATGGGAGAAGTTCACGCCGCCTTTTTCGATCACGGCACCGTTTTCCAGCACCCGACTGCGGCCACCGCCTCCCTGCTCCCGATCCCAGCTCTCTTCACGGAAAGTGGCGCTGCCATCTTCCTCGGCCAGTTCCTCGCAAATGCGATCCTGAAGGCCCAGCAGGTAGTCTTTCACCGCCTGCAGTGATACCTCTGACATGCCGTCTCCCGGTTTGAATACGTGGCTTAAGCCCGCAAGATGCGGCCACTTTCCAGATCAATGATGGTAGAGGGTTTGGCGGCGCGGTCACAGACACCACTGACAATAAAGTCCAGGCGTTCGCCAAGCTGACGGGCCACCTGGAACTGATTGCGGGCCGCCGGGCGGCCACTGATATTGGCACTGGTGGAGATGATCGGATGGCCCACCGCCCGACACAGGTCACGGGCCAGGGGATGATCCGGTACCCGCACCGCCACCTTGCTGAAGGCACCGCGTACCCAGGCGGGGACGTTCTCCCCGGCCTCGACCAGATAGGTGCGCGGCGCCGGCCATTGCCCGGCCAGCTGCTCATGCTCACTGTCTGTCAGCCGCAGGTAAGGGGCCAGCTGGGACAGATCCGCACCGATCAGAATCAGGCCTTTGCTTACCGGACGCTCCTTGATCGCCAGCAGATGCATGACCGCAGATTCATTAAAGGGATCACAGCCGAGACCGTAAACCGACTCGGTGGGGTAAGCCACCACCCCCCCGGCCTGAATAATCTGTGCCGCGCTATGCAGATGCTGATACATGACGAGCTCGCCCTGAGAGAAAGACGGGAAAATACCTTGCATCACAGGCCGGCTCAAGTCGCAGCCGCAATGGCATCCGGGTTTACAGGGGAACCCGCGTCACACGGACCGCGGCGAGGGCGTTTTTTCCCTCCTCCACTTCCGTGGTTTCACACTCCACCTCTTCGCCGGGGAGGAACTCCCACTCCTCGTCCTGCGGCATGGTGCCGATAATCCGGTAGCGCCTGCCGTCAACATGGACTGCCTCCACCGCGCGCCACTCGCCCTGTCCTCGCAACAGGGGCACATAGATCTCGAACATGGCACACCTCGAACACAGACTCTGAACTTCCACCCTCCGCCCCACGCCGGAAAAGGTCAAATCCGAGAATCCACTGCCATGCCCGGACTAGGCCGCGCCACTGCGCTTCAGGTAGCCCCCGGCCACCCGCTCCACCCAGCCCTCGAGTTCCAGGTCGGCAAGCTGCCCGGCCAGCTCGGTTATCGGCAATCCCGTGCGGGCTTGCAGGGAATCCAGAGAGTTGAGGCCGCCGGTCAGATGCTGAAGCAACCCGGGCTGATCCGGCGCCCGGATTTCAGCGGCTTCGACGCTGCGCCGAAAGTCACCGAAGGCGTGGAAAATATCCTCTCTGCTCTCCAGCCAGCTGGCCCCGTCACGCAACAGCTGGTGACAGCCCTTGCTCAGGGGATTATGGATACTGCCCGGAATGGCAAACACTTCACGCCCCTGTGCCAGCGCCGTTCGCGCAGTGATCAGTGAACCACTCTTGATGGCCGCCTCCACCACGATGGTGCCCAGGCTGAGCCCGCTGATTACCCGGTTACGCTGGGGAAACTGGCCGGGCAGGGGCGGTGCGCCAGGGGCAAACTCCGTGACCAGCGCCCCACCGGTCTCCACGATCTGCCCGGCAAGGAGCGCATTTCGGGGTGGGTAAATTCGATCCGGCCCGCTGCCCAGCACCGCCACCGTGCGGCCCGTACTGAGCGCACCGCGGTGAGCCGCAGCATCCACACCCAGGGCCAGCCCACTGACAATCACAAAGCCACCGGCGGCCAGATCCCGGGCAAAGCGGCGACTGTTATCCAGCCCATCCGCAGAGGCATTACGCGCACCGACCATGGCAAGGCCGGGCGCATTGAGCGCTTCCACACAGCCACGTACCGCCAGCACCCCGGGGGGATCGACAATCCGGGCAAGCAGGGATGGATAGTCCGCATCACCGAGGGCCAGCCAGCGCCATCCCTGCTCACGCAGGTGCTCGTAGTGGACGGCCAGGGAGCCGGTATTGTCCAGCAGCTTGCGACGTGCTTTCAGGCCAGCGGGCAACAGGGGCAGAAAATCGGCCAGCGCGGTGCTGTCGATGGATTGCTGTTTGAGTGCACGGCCCAGGGCCGCGGACGACGGGGAAAACAACGCCTGCAACAGCAGGCGTTTGTATTGTCCGTCCATCGCTCACCTCCTTGTGTGCGTTTGACGGGTTGTCAGGGGCCAGGACCCCGGCGGTGAGCGCTACCGCAAATGGATTGTCAGTAGCTACCTGCCGGACTCTCGGCGATATCGTTCATGTAGATGGGGCGTGTGGACTCCATGATCAAGCCATAGCTGACCTTGTCAAAGACCCGGAAGATCACCATGGAGCCGGTTCTTTCTCGGGGCAGCCGCACCATATCGCCACGCTGGCGATCACGGACGGCTTCACCCTGACCGAACACATCCAGCACATTGCCTTCTTTCAGGCCATCGCGCAGCCCCTTGTTGACTACCACCACGTCATTACGTGCCACGCTGCTGATACGGTCAAAGAAGCGAATCACCTTGCCTTCGATCTTGGTGTCCGGGGCCGACGGATAGAGCACGGAACGCACCCGGCGATCCTCGGTGGAGAAAAGACGATCATCGATGCGCAGATCTTCACTGGAGCGGGTAACCCGCAACGTCAGCATATCTTCATCATGGTCGGCCACACGGCCCAGACCGATCTGACGGGCTTCATAACCCAGCACTTCATTGGTGTCCGGATCGACATATTGCTCGCCCACCCGGTAAAAGCCGTAGCCGCGCTGCAGATCCGCCCATTCATCTTTCACATCCCGGGCATAAACGGTATCCCCCTCACCGAAAATCACCCGACGGTCCCGGCCCCCGACAATATACGGCGCCTCGGCAATCTCCTCACGGCTGACCACCAGGCCTTCCTTCAAGTAGGCGGCGATGGCACCGGCGGGGATCGCAGGAATCGCTTCATCATTGGCGATTTCACGCACTTTCGGCGTGAGTTTGACGGTACCATTCGGCAGGGTCTTTTCTTCCACGCCCCGTTTCACGGAAAGACGTGGCTCGCCATTCACATAGGTCAGGCGAATTTCATCGCCAGGATAGATCAGGTGGGGATTGCGGATTTCTTCATTGATCTGCCAGATCTCTGGCCATTGCCAGGGTTCTTCCAGAAAACGGGCACTGATATCCCACAGGGTATCGCCATTCTTGACGAAATATTTGCCGGGATGCCCGTCTTTGAGCATGACCTGGGCAGCCGCCAGGCCGGATAAAGACACTAACAGCCCGAAGGCCAGGGCGCGCTGGACCGATTTCATCATCATCGGATTCCTTTTATCATTATTGGACTCATCCCCAAGAGCTGCCGTGGGCCGGTTTTTACGGACACGGTTTCTTTTGGATATTAGCAATGCGATCATATATTTAGCAACCGAAATTCGAGTGCTATCGCAACTTCCGAGAAGGTACATGGCCAAACTGGAAATACTGGAATTCCCTGATCCCAGGCTACGCACGGTAGCAAAGCCGGTGGAAAAGGTAGATGACGAGCTTCGCAAACTCATCGACGACATGTTCGAAACCATGTACGCCTGCCCGGGCATCGGTCTGGCGGCCACTCAGGTGAACGTACATCAACGGCTGATCGTGATGGACCTGTCCGAAGATCAGTCCCAGCCACGGGTTTTCATCAACCCGGAGATCACACCGCTCACCGATGAGCTGGCCCCTTATGAAGAGGGCTGCCTGTCGGTCCCCGGCTTTTACGAGAAGGTACAGCGCCCGGCCCGGGTACGCATCAAGGCCCTGGACCGGGACGGCAACGCCTTCGAGGAAGAGGCGGACGAACTTCTGGCCACCTGCATCCAGCATGAGATCGATCATCTGGACGGCAAGTTGTTTGTGGACTACGTATCCCGGCTGAAGCGTGATCGCATCAAGAAGAAGCTGGAAAAACTGCACCGTCAGCAGGCTTGAGAGAGTTGCAAGTTGAAAGTTCAAAGTTGAAAAGCGCGGGCAAGTGCCAGGTTAGCCTGCTTGCCGTGCCCGCGCTCTTACCTCGCAGCGCGGGCAAAGCCCGTGATTCCATGGCACCGCTCTCGAGCCGCGTTTCAACTTTAAACTTTTAACTTTCAACTCATCCGAACCACAACCACCACCCGAGGCTCACCTTGAAACCCTTACGCCTTGCCTTCGCCGGCACCCCGGATTTCGCCGCCGCCAGCCTGCGGGCGGTACTCGACAGTGACCACCAGGTGGTTGCCGTACTGACCCAGCCGGACCGGGCCGCCGGGCGCGGCAAGAAAGTCCAGCAAAGCCCGGTCAAGGTACTGGCCGAAAGCCACCAGATTCCCGTGCTGCAGCCGGAAAACCTGAAGGGCGAGGACATCCGCCAGCAACTGCGTGATTTGAATCTGGACGCCCTGGTGGTGGTGGCTTACGGCCTGATCATTCCCCAGGCGGTGCTGGATATTCCCCGCCTGGGTTGCTTAAACGTGCACGGCTCCCTGTTGCCCCGCTGGCGCGGCGCCGCCCCTATCCAGCGCGCCATCACCGTGGGCGACACGGAAACCGGCAATACCATCATGCAGATGGAAGCGGGCCTGGACACCGGCCCCATGTTGCTAAGCGAAAGCCTGCCGATTGGCGATAGCGAAACTGGTGGCGAGCTGCACGACCGACTCGCCGCCCAGGGCGCCCGCCTGCTGGTAACCGTACTGAACGATCTGGAGCACTACCTGGCCAACGCTACCGCGCAACCGGACGACGGCGTCACCTACGCCCACAAACTCAGCAAGGCGGAAGCACGGCTGGATTTCCGCTTGCCCACCCGCGCGCTTTACAACCGCATTCGTGCCTTCAATCCCTTTCCGGTGAGCTGGGTACCCCTGAACGGTCAACCCATGCGTATCTGGAAAGCCAGCGAAAGCCCCCAGCCCGGCCAGGACAGCGATGAACCCGGCCACATCCTCAACGTGGACGACAGCGGCATCCAGGTGGCCACCGGCGATGGCGTGCTGACTCTTGAAGAACTGCAATTGCCCGGCAAGCGTCGCATGGCCGTGGCCGACCTGCTTCGCGGCAACCCGGATCTGTTCAAGGTCGGCGAACCGCTGGGTGACTCCATTGACAACGTCTGACCCGCGCCTGACCGCGGTACGCGCCCTCAACCGGGTGCTGCCCGGCAAAGGCGACGGGGAAAGCCTGCGCGAAGTGCTGCGCGACTTTCCCCTGCAGGGCGCCGACGGCGGCCTGATGCGCGATATCTGCTTTGGCGTCTGCCGGCACCTTCGGCCCCTCAACCACTGGCTCAACCAGCAACTGGGCAAACCCCTCAAAGCCAGCGCCCAACCGGTGCGGCTGGCCCTGCTGTCCGGGCTTTACGAGCTCTGGTTCAGCGACCGCCCGGCCCACGCCATCGTCAACGCCTACCCCCAGCTGTGTCGCAAACTCAAAGCCCCCTGGGCCGCCGGGCTCAGCAATGCCATTCTGCGCAAGGCCAGCAAGCTGACGATTGACGATGCCGTCGCCGACGCCAGCCCCAACATCCGGCTCAGCCTGCCGGACTGGCTGTTCAAGCGCTGGCAACAGGACTGGCCCGTCGAGGCCGAAGCCATGGCCCGGGCCAACCTGCAAACACCGCCTTTCACCCTGCGGGTCAATCGCCGCCAGCAGCAGCGGGCCGGCGCCATTGCCGCCCTGGGTGACGGCGCCCGCCCCGGCGAACTGTCCCCCTGGAGCATCTACCTGAGCCCGGCACGGCCGGTATTCCAGCTGCCCGGTTTTGAGCAGGGCGCCCTGTCGGTCCAGGACGAAGCCGCCCAGTTGCCCGGCGAGGTGCTGCAATGCCCGCCTGGCGGCCGCATTCTCGACGCCTGTGCCGCCCCCGGCGGCAAAACCGGGCAGCTCTGTGAGAAATTCCCGGATGCCGACGTGGTCGCCCTGGAACTGGAAGGCAAGCGGCTGGCGCGCATCCGCGAAAACCTGGCCCGCCTCAACGCTGACATCACTCTGCTGCAGGGCGATGCCAGCGACCCGCAGAGTTGGTGGGACGGCACCCCCTTCGATGCCATCCTGCTGGATGCCCCCTGCTCTGCCACCGGCATCCTGCGCCGCCAGCCGGATGTAAAATGGCACCGCAAGGCGTCGGACATTCCTGCACTGGTTGATTTACAAGCGCGCATGCTGGATGCACTATGGCCGCTGCTCAAACCCGGCGGCATGCTGGTGTATGCCACCTGTTCGGTACTGCGGGACGAAAACGACCACCAGGTCAGCGCCTTCCTGCAACGCCAGCCACAGGCCCGGGATGTGACGCCACGGCCGGAAGGGGCCACAATGGTGAGCGCGGGATGGCAGCTGTTCCCGCAACATCATGGGCCAGACGGTTTCTATCTGGCGTGTTTGCGCAAGGAATCGGGGGCGCTAGCGTAGTCCATGAAGATTATTATTCTCGGTGCCGGCCAGGTGGGCGGCACCCTGGCCGAAAACCTGGCCAACGAGCGCAACGACATCACCGTCATCGACACCGATGCGGAACGGCTGCGCGAACTGGGCGACCGCCTGGATATCGGCACCGTGCACGGCATGGGCTGTTACCCGGCGGTACTCAAGGATGCCGGCGCGGAAGACGCGGACATGCTGATCGCGGTCACCAATTCCGACGAGGTGAACATGATCGCCTGTCAGGTGGCCTACTCCCTGTTCCGCACCCCCTCGAAAATCGCCCGTATCCGCACCGCCCACTACACCAGCCGCGCCGACAAGCTGTTCAACGAAAACGCCCTGCCCATCGATGTGATCATCAGCCCCGAGCAGGTGGTCACCGACTATATCAAGCGGCTTATCGAGCACCCCGGCGCCCTGCAGGTGGTCAACTTTGCCGGTGGCCGGGTACAGCTGGTGGCGGTCCGTGCCTATTACGGCGGCCCCCTGGTAGGTAACGAGCTGCGCGAGCTGCGCAAACACATGCCCAATGTGGACACCCGGGTTGCCGCCATCTTCCGTCGCGGCCGCCCCATCATTCCCGAAGGCAACACGGTGATCGAAGCGGACGACGAGGTCTTCTTCATCGCTGCCAAGAACGATATCCGTGCGGTAATGAGCGAACTGCGCCGGCTGGAGCACAACTACAAGCGCGTCCTGATTGCCGGCGGCGGCAACATCGGTTACCGACTCGCCAAGAGCATCCAGCACCGCTACAACGTGAAAGTGCTTGAGCGCAGTCCTGGCCGCGCGGAATGGCTGGGTGAAAAACTGCACCAGACCGTGGTACTCCAGGGCCTGGCCACGGACCGGGACGAACTGCTCAAGGCCAACATCGAGAACACCGATGTGTTCTGTGCCCTGACCAACGATGACGAAGCCAACATCATGGCCTCACTGCTGGCCAAGCGGCTGGGGGCGCGCAAGGTGATGACGCTGATTTCCAACCCGGCCTATGTGGATCTGGTCCAGGGCCACGATATCGACATCGCCATCTCGCCCCAGCAATCCACCATCGGCAGCCTGCTCAGCCATGTGCGCCGCGGCGATGTGGTCAACGTGTACTCCCTGCGCCGGGGGGCGGCAGAAGCCATCGAGGCGATTGCCCACGGGGACAGCAAATCCTCGAAAGTGGTGGGCCGGGCCATCGAGGATATCGACCTGCCGGAAGGCACCACCATTGGCGCCATCGTGCGCGGCGAAAAGGTGCTGATTGCCCACGATGATGTGGTCATTGAACCGGACGACCACGTGATCCTGTTCCTGATCGACAAACGCCGCACCCGGGACGTGGAAAAACTGTTCCAGGTCGGGTTTACCTTCTTCTAACGGCCGAGGCCACGCCAGCGCATGCATTTTGCACTGATCTCGAAAATTCTCGGCCTGCTACTGGTGGTGTTCAGCTTCACCATGATGCCGCCTGTCGCCGTGTCCTACTGGTATCAGGAAGGCAGCGAAGGCCCCTTCCTGGTGTCGTTCGTGATCACCCTGCTCCTCGGGCTGGCCCTGTGGCTGCCCTTCTTCAAGCACAAGGAAGAGCTGCAGACCCGCGACGGCTTCCTGGTGGTCACCCTGTTCTGGTCCGTGCTGGGCGTCATCGGGGCCTTGCCGCTGTATATCAGCAACGACGTGCCGGTGGGCTTCACCGATGCGGTGTTTGAATCCGTTTCCGGGCTGACCACCACCGGCGCCACCATTCTGTCCGGCATTGATTTTCTGCCCAAATCCATCCTTTTCTACCGCCAGCAACTGCAATGGCTGGGCGGCATGGGGGTGGTAGTCCTGGCGGTGGCCATTCTGCCCATGCTCGGCGTGGGCGGCATGCAGCTGTACAAGGCAGAAATTCCCGGCCCCATGAAGGATGCCAAACTCACCCCGCGCATCGCCGAAACCGCCAAAGCCCTGTGGCTGCTGTATCTCTTTATCACCGTCGCCTGCGCCGTCCTTTACTGGGCGGCGGGGATGACCATTTTCGATGCCATCTGTCACAGCTTCAGCACCGTGGCCACCGGCGGTTTCTCCACCCATGACGCCTCCATGGCCTACTGGGACAACCCCTGGATCGACTGGACCGCCACCCTGTTCATTCTTATCGGCGGTCTCAACTTTGCCCTGCACTTTGCGGTCTGGCGGGGCCGCTCATTGATCGCCTATGTGCGCGATCCGGAATTCCGCTTTTTCATGACCCTGTTCCTGCTTTATACCGCGCTCATCACTGTCGGGCTGCTGGCCTTCGAGGTGGATGTGACCGCCGATGACGCCCTGCGCCATTCCGCCTTCCAGGTGGCCTCTTTCAGCACCGGCACCGGGTTGACCAGCACCAACGCCGCCGCCTGGCCAGGCTTTATTCCCTACCTGCTGATCTTCACCAGCTTCATCGGCGGCTGTGCCGGCTCCACCGGCGGCGGCATGAAGGCAGTGCGTGCCGCCCTGGTGTTCCACCACAGCATCCGCGAGCTGCGCCGGCTGATCTATCCCAATGGCATGTTCGCCTTGCGCTTTGGCCGCCACTCGGTACCCGACCGGGTGCTCCAGGCCGTATGGGGCTTTGTGGGGGTCTATATCACCCTGTCGGTCATCTTCACCTTGCTGTTCACCCTCACCGGCATGGATCTGACCACCGCGGTCAGCGCCGTTGCGGCCAGCCTCAACAACCTGGGCGTGGGTATCGGCCAGGTGGGTGGTGGCTTTGCCAACATCACCGACAGCGCCAAGTGGATGATGACGGTACTGATGGTGGCCGGGCGACTGGAAGTCTTTACCTTGCTGGTGCTATTTACGCCCATGTTCTGGCGACAGTGAAAAAGCAATTAATAGTTAACAGTGAATAGTTAATAGTTGCGCGGGGGGAGCCCTGCCAACGGCAAGGCCGTGCCCACCAGGAAAAGCCCACCCAACCTTTCTACATTACCGCTGTAGGAATGGAGCGTAGCGGAGTAACGCACGAAGTGCGGCCCGAAGGGTGAGCGCAGCGAATGAGGCCGCTTGAGGCAGGAAGTGGTTAACAGAAGCACCGCTATTCGCGATGCAAGCATCTGCTCCCGCAGTGGCTTTGCAGAAACGCAAAAGCCCCGGCATTGCCGGGGCTTTTGGTTTGCGCTATCCGCTGTGTCACGGCGTCATGCTACTGGCTCTTCTCAAGCAGCCTGCAGAAATCGATCAGCAATTGGCGGTTCTTTTCATCAAGTGCACGGAAGTGACGCTGCAACTTCCCCATGTCGGTTTCCCAACCCGCAGGGGCAGGTTCGCCCACCCGGTTAGCCGATGCCGCCTCTTCATATTCCCGGTATAAATCAGACACGCGAGTGTCCAGGGATTTGGCCAACGCCTCCAGAAGCGCAACAGAAGGCTGCTGCATGCCGCGCTCCACCCGTGACAGATTGCTGGGATCAGTACCGGCTCGATAAGCCACCTCTTCCAGTGTTTCTCCCATCTTCAGACGGTAACGCTTGAGTATCTCGCCGATTGTCATGGCTGGATTTTCCAAAGCTGTCGGCATTGACACCATGCAAATCCGCACCTAGTATTTTGCGTATTACGCAAATCATCCGGTAACCACGACGGAGCAAGGGACGCACACGATATATCAAGGCGGAGGCAAGGTAAGCAGGATGCTTGGAAAATGGTTTGGCCAACGGAAGGTGCCACCACGACCTCAGTTCATAGCCCGGCAAGAACTCCACACCCTGGACCTTGAGCGCTACACTACGGTCTACGCCTATGGCTGCTCATCGCAAGTCTCCATGCTGATATGGCGCAGCAATACGCTTTGCTATAACCGCATGTTGACCGCCAACCCTGCCTCACCGCAGGAGGGCGAATTATTCATAGCGCTGCCAAACCTGCAAGACAGCCACCTGCAACCGCTGCTACGCCAGCTTGCCGCGCTTGACCCCCTGGACGAACAGCGACTCTGTGTTCCTCTGACTATTACCCCACTGAAAACCCTTCACCAGCGGTGGCTGGCGTTGCGCAACAAGACCCTGGGTTACTAGGCCCTTACCAAAGTCATTGCCCGTAACCGAAAAGGCCCCGGCGAATGCCAGGGCCTTTCGGGTTCAGCTATCAGTGATCCGTTGCAATGCGTCATTGCCTTCAGGCGATATTGTTCACCCGCTTGGATTCACGGAACAGCTGGTCCAGCTCGCCTTCGTAGTAGGCTTCCACCCGCGGGTTCATCACTTTCTTCCACAGCGGCGGAATCATGGCCAGTACATACATGGTGGCGTAACCGGCCGGCAGCTGCGGACTCTCGTCGTAATGACGCAGCACCTGGTAACGACGCTTGGCATAGGCGTGGTGATCGCTGTGACGCTGCAGCTGGAACAGGGCCAGGTTGGTCAGCAGGTAGTTGGAGTTCCAGCTGTGGGCCGGCGTCACCCGCTCGAAGCGACCTTTCTCGTTCACACGACGGTGCAGGCCGTAGTGCTCAATGTAGTTGATGATTTCCAGTGCCAGGGCCGCGAAGAAGCTCTGACCCAGGAAGAACACCACACCCTGCCAGCCCCACAGCAGCCCGAAGGTCACCGCGAACAGGGCAGAAATGCTGTACCACCAGATCAGCTCGTTATGAATGCTGAAATTCTTTTTGCCCTTACGCTCCAGATATTCCTTCTCCAGACGCCAGGCATTCTTGAAGTTGCGCACAAACGCTTTCGGCAGAAAGTCATAAAGAGACTGGTTATAACGGCTGGAAGACGCGTCATCCGGGGTGGAAACATGCACATGGTGACCGCGAACGTGCTCTACCTTGAAACCGGCATAGGTCACGGTGGACAGCAGCAGGCCGCCCATCCAGTTTTCCACCTTGGGGTCCTTGTGAATCAACTCATGGCCCAGGTTGATGGCGATGATGCCGCCCACGGTACCGATGGAAACGATCCAGCCGATCTGGCCCAGCAAACCATAGTCATTGGTCATGAAGACGTGGCCTGCGTAGAACAGCACCGCGATCCACACAAAACCCATGGCAATGGCGGACACCCGGTAGAAGATTTCTTCACTCATGGTGGGCACTTGTACCGCCTCATCGGGATTGGTCGGGTCTTTGCCGACCAGGAAATCCAGAATCGGGATAATTCCGAAGATGAAGATGTACATAAACCACGCCCAGTAGTCCTGGGTACCGCTTTCAACACCCACGTAGGCCGAGAACGGCACCAGCGGTACCATCAGCGCCCAGAACGTCAGGTAGCCGTATTTTTTCATTTTTAGCATTACGTCAGCATTCATGCTCTCGAACATGGCTCATACCTCGCTAGTTCAAGCCAAAAGTAACAGTCTTCAATGTGACGGTCAGACTATCCCTGATTTCTTGAATTGTCAAACAACTCAATTAGTGACATAGTAATGCCCTCGGAGGATAATTCTCGCCGAAGCCGAAAAGGACCGTTGTCATGTCGTTGAAAGCCGTCAGCCTGAGCGAACAGATTGCCCAGCACCTGGCCGAGCAAATCATCACCGGCACCCTGGCCCCCGGGGCACGATTGCCGGAAAACGAGCTGGCCAAACAGCTCGATGTGAGCACTAACTCACTTCGTGAGGCCTTTCGTGTGCTGGAAAAACAGCATCTGATCGAGCTGCAACCGCGCAAGGGCGCGCGGGTCTGCGACGTGAGCGACGAGCAAGTCCACGACCTTTACGACTTCCTGTTCATGCTGCTGTCGCGATTGGCCGGCCAGGCCGCCAGCAACTGGATGCCGGGCCAGATCGAAGATCTGGTGGAGATGCTGCCGCAGCTGGAACAGCACTATCAGGGCAACGATCTACCCGCCGCCCATCAGCTGGCATTCCGCTTTGTGGAGCTGGCCACGGAACGTTTCGCCAACAACCGCTACCTGGCTGACGACATCATCGACCTGATCCCTCTCCTGAAGCGCTATACCTTTATTGCCCTGCAGGAAGAGACCTCTGAATTCGATGTGTCCCTGCAGCTATTCAAGCGCTTGCTGATCAATGTGGTGGGCCGCAATGCCGAGGAAGCGGCGGCGGACATTCGCGAATACGGTGACAACCAGTACCAGATCGTACTGCGCGCCATCGCCAAACGCCGTAATGCAGCGTAGAAGCAGCTGCAAGCTGCAAGCTGCAAGCTGCAAGCTGCAAGCAAGAGGCTCTCACCCTGAGCCACACATACAACGGTTAAACTGCACTTTGTTTTCCTTGTAGCTTGCGGCTTGAAGCTTGTAACTGACTTCCCCACACAATCCCCACAAAGCCTCCTTGTTGGCTTGCCATGCTGGCCCCCATCACAAGGAGGCCACCATGAAACTGACGTTTTTCTTCTCGCTACTGCTGCTGACACTCACCGCCCGGGCGGACTGGCAAGACGAGGCTGCCACCGGCGCCTTGCTGCTGGCGGATGACCGGGCACATATCACCGCCGCCACCCTGCTCGACACTGACGCTCACATCACCGTCAGCGGCCCGCTGGCGCGGGTCACGCTCACCCAGCGCTTCCACAACCCCAGCCAGCAATTTCGCGAGGGGCGCTACCTGTTCCCGCTGCCGGAGAACGCCGCCGTAGACGGCATGGTGCTGACCATCGGAGACAGACGCATCGTCGGTCGCATCGACAGGAAGGCCGCAGCGGAACAGACCTACCGGGAGGCCCGCGCCAGCGGCAAGAAAGCCAGCCTGGTCAGCCAGCAACGCCCCAACCTGTTCACCACCGCCGTGGCCAATATCGCTCCCGGCGAAACCGTGCAGGTGGAACTCCATTTCCAGCAGACCCTGAACGTGGACGGGCACCGCTTTCAGTTGCGCCTGCCACTGACCCTGACGCCGCGCTTCACCCCAGCCACGGAAACACCCCATCCGCTGGATTCCCTGCTGCGCAATACGGTGGCTAACCCCGGCGGCACCGCCGAGGCCGGCACCGCGTCGGTCCACATCGATCTGGATGCCGGCAGCCGCCTGGCCACCCTGGGCAGCCCCAGCCATGCCATCCACTCGCAACGCCACGGGCGGCGCTACACCATCACCCCGAAAGCCGGCCCGGTACCCATGAACCGGGACCTGCTGCTCAACTGGGAACTGGAAGACACCGGCGAACCGCTGGCCACCAGTTTTTATGAGCAAATCGACGGCGAGCACTATGCCCTGCTGATGGTGGTTCCACCGGAAACCGGCCAGGCGACCACCCTGCCCCGGGAAACCCTGTTTATCATCGACAGCTCCGGCTCCATGGGCGGCGCCCCCATGCGCCAGGCCAAGGCCAGCCTGCAACTGGCACTGCAACGTCTGAAGCCCGGTGACCGTTTCAACATCACCGATTTCGACAGCCAGCACACCCTGCTGTTTGAACAACCCGCCACCGTCAACGACGCCAGCCGCCAACAAGCGCAAGACTTCGTGGACAGCCTGCAGGCCAGCGGCGGCACCCACATGCTACCCGCCCTCAGCGCCACCCTGAGCCAGAAAGCCAGCGACGGCTACCTGCGCCAGGTGATCTTTATCACCGATGGCGCCGTGGGCAACGAGCACGGTATCTTCCGGGCCCTGCACCAACAGCTCGGCGAAGCGCGCCTGTTCACCGTGGGCATTGGCTCCGCTCCCAACAGCCACTTCATGACCCGCGCCGCCCAGTTCGGCCGCGGCAGCTTTACCTACATCAACGACCAGAATCAGGTACAGCAGGGCATGGACACCCTGTTCCGCCGATTGGAGTCACCGCTGATGCGCAACCTGCAGGTAGCGCTCCCGGACGGCATCGTCGCCGAACACTGGCCGCAAAAACTGCCGGACCTGTACGCCGGCGAGCCACTGTTAGTGGCCATGAAACTCTCAGCCCCCACGGACCAGATCACCGTCAGCGGCTACCGGGACCGGCACTGGCAACAACAGGTGGCGTTGCCTGCCAACGACAACCACCCGGGCACCGGCAGTCTGTGGGCCCGACGCAAGATCGCCGACCTGATGGACCGTATCACCCTGGGCACCCCGGAAGCGGACATCGCCCCACAGATCACCGACGTGGCCCTGCGCCATCAACTGATCAGCCGCTACACCAGCTTTATCGCCGTGGAAGACACCGTGTCCCGCCCGGCCCACGAGCCACTCCTGCCCGATACCGTTCGCAGCCAGGCACCCCATGGCACACAACACCCTGCGGCCTGGCCCGGCACGGCAACACCGGCACCGCTGTTGTGGCGGCTGGCCGGCCTGATGCTGATCGTCAGCCTGCTGCTCTGGCTGCGCCAAGGGAGGCTGCCCCATGGCACGGCTTGAACGCCGCCTGCGGATATTGAGTCTGGCGGCTCTGCTGGGACTGGCAGGCTGGGCCAGCTGGCTGGACGGAAAAGCCTGGCTGGCCCAGCACCTGATTGCCCACGCCTGGCAAACCACCCTGGACCAGGGCGTACCCCAGCGCCCCTGGCCCTGGGCGGACACCTGGCCGGTGGCACGCCTCACCACCCCCGCCGGCAAAACCCTCTATGTGCTGGAAAGCACCAGCGGCGAAGCCCTGGCCTTCGGCCCCGGCCGACTGGCCGGCGGCATCGGCAGTGACCAGGCCCTGACGCTGGCCGGCCACCGGGATACGCACTTTGCCTTTCTGGAAACCCTGGAAAACGGCGATTCGCTCACCGTTCAACGGGCCGACGGCGCCAGGCAACGCTTCCAGGTCAGCAGCCAGGAAGTCGTCGACAGTCAGGCGCACCCATTACAGATCCCCCGCAACGACCGGCAGCTGATCCTGATTACGTGCTACCCCTTCGACGCTCTCACCCCCGGCGGCCCCCTGCGCTACGTCGTCATCGCTACGCTTACGCCGTAGGAGCGTCGCTGGCGGCGCGATCCACGAGCTCATCAGCCACAAGGCCTCAAGAAAAAACCTCTGAACGATAAAAGGAATTCGCATGTTTATCGCCCACCTCCCCGCCGGCTACCTTTTGGCCCGCCAGCTGCTGAAAAAAATCCGCACCCTCCCGGTCTCCCCCAGAGCCGTCACCCTCACCGCTATGGCTGGCGCCGTCGCCCCGGATCTGGACATGCTTTACTTTTATTTAATCGACAACGGCCAGACCCACCACCACAAATACCTCAGCCACTGGCCTATCCTGTGGATCGGCCTGCTGTGTGTCTCTTGGTTGGCAATGGGCCTGATGAAAAGAAAACCGCTCCCCTTTCTCGCCCTGATTTTTTCTGTAGGTGGCTTGCTGCACATTCTTCTGGACAGCGTAGTAGGCGACATCTGGTGGCTGGCCCCCATCGTGGACCAACCCTACGCCCTGTTCACCGTACCCGCTCGCTTCCAGCCCTGGTGGCTCAACTTTGTGCTGCACTGGTCGTTTTTCATTGAGCTATTGATCACTGTCTGGGCGGCAAGAGCATCGTCATCGACGGCCCCTTCACAGAAACCAAGGAACTGATCACTGGCTACACCCTGATACAGGCCAGCTCCCGCGAAGAAACCCTGGCCTGAACAAAACGCTTTCCCAACCCGGCCACCGATGAAGGCATCGGGCAGATTGAAGTGCGGCAGATATTTGAGAAAGAAGATTTTGGTGACAGTGACGCGATTGCGCGATTTGGGAGGATGGGGACGATTGATTAAACCTGAGAAGAATCACCAGGCAGGAGGGCACCACCTCCGTTGGAGCTTTGCTCGCAAAGCGAATCCCTGAAGAATGGACAAGCCCCTTTGCTTTGCGAGCAAAGCTCCAACGCTACCCGACCGCTCATCAAGTCAGTACCATCCAGACACTTCCGGATCAGACTGGCAGGGCCTCAGCCCTCATAGTCACTGCATAGGGAACCTCTGAAAAACTCCCCGACTTTGCCATAATCAGGACTTTCTATCAGCCACTTGCCGGGAATGCCATGAGCCAGCTGACCTTTGCCGAAGCCGAATACGAACACAAGAAGCGCAAGACCC